>OJQW01000012.1_pt1 | contig 229843 bp, 206 predicted proteins | sample 1599041 | NCBI WGS metagenome assembly OJQW01 (sample SAMN03922518, study PRJEB24848) | human gut metagenome | isolation source: stool sample | host: Homo sapiens | place: Germany | collected 2010-02
ATTGCTGTTCAACGGTTTTCAAGACCGCCTCCTTAAACCACTCGGACACCTCTCCAACTTGATGAAAACACGCGAGCAGATTCAAGAATGCGTAATAGAGAATACCATAAACCGGCTGTTTTGTCAACACGTTTGCTGCGGCCAGTTTTGAAAAACCCCGGCCGCATGGCCGGGGTTGGGGCATCGTTCAGGCCACATACGGCGTGTGCGGAACAGCCGCGGGCTTTGCCACATGCAGGGCAGGCTGTGCCTTGGGCACAGCGGGCTGTGTGTGCAGCAGGCGCCCAAGCTGAAACGCGCCGCCCGCCAAAAGAAGAAATGCGGGCGTGATAAGCAGCGAGATGGAAAGTTGCGCCTGCGCGTATGCCTGCAGGCCGCACCCTGCCAGCGCCAGACAGATAAGAAGCATCAAATCAAGAAAAAAGCGAAAAGTTTTCTGTTTCATAGCATGGTTCCTCCTGCGGTGGTTCCGCTTCTCTTTGCATTTTTATCATATAACAACTATAGGTTGTTGTCAAGGGCGAAATACTACTTTTTTTACAATTTTTTCGAAAAAACTTCTTTACAACTACAACTTGGGGTAGTATTATAAAAATGGAAACCAATAAGGGAGGCCGCTGTGATGTTTACAAAACGGCTGAAAGAATTGCGCAAGGCCCGCGGGCTTTCGCAAGGGGCGTTGGCAAAAGAGCTTGGGCTGAGCCAGCAGGCTGTGGGAAAGTGGGAGACAGGCCGCTCTACACCAGACCCCGCCACGCTTGCCGCGCTGGCATCTTTTTTTAAAGTGAGCGTTGATTATCTTTTGGGGTGCGGCGCCGCACCCATGCCCGGCCATGTGCTGCCATACCTTGCGGCGGAAGAATGCCAGATTCCGGTAATTGGCACGGTGCGCGCCGGGTTTGGCGCCCTTGCGTTTGAAGAGGATTATGGCACCGAGCCAGCCAGCGTGAAAGACCCGGACAGCTACTTTTACCTGCTGGTGCGCGGCGACAGCATGGAGCCGCGCATCCGCGAGGGAGACCTTGCCCTTGTGCACCGCCAGCCAACGCTGGAAAGCGGCGAGCTGGGCGTGCTGGTTTACGGCGAGGGCGAGGGCACGCTGAAAAAGTTCGTGCGCCGCGGCAACGCCATCATTCTGCAGCCCTTCAACCCGGCTTATCAGCCGCAGGTTATTCTGGGGGAAGACCTGGAGCGCCTGCATGTGGTGGGCAAAGTGGTGGAGACAAAGGCAAAGTGGTGATGCAGGCCTGCCTGCCATGCCCTTATCTTACAGAAGGAGATGTCCCATAAAACGGACTTTATCAAATGGAACAGGAAACGCAAATTTATTTTCTGCGCCATGGGCAAACAAACAATAATAAGGAAGGGCGCATGCAGGGGCGCGTGGATATTCCGCTGAATGAGGTGGGCCGCGCACAGGCGCGCTGTGCGGCGCAGCGGTTGAAGGGCATTGGGTTCGATGCCGTGTATTCCAGCCCGCTGAGCCGCGCGGTGGAAACCGCACAAATTGTGACGGGCCTGCCCGTGCAGGAAATCAATATCGAGCCGCGCGCTATTGAACTGGGGTTTGGCATTTGGGAGAACCGCCTTCATGCCGAGCTGGAAAAAGAAACCGAGCAATTTGATATTCTGTGGGACAAAGCAGACCAATATGTGCCGCCGCAGGGGGCGGAGGCGCTGGAAGATCTGCTGGCCCGCGTGCGCGCCATGCTGCAGGATTTGACGGCCCGCCACAGGGGCGGGCGTGTTCTGGTGGCGACCCATGGCGGCGTGCAGCAGGCGGTGTTCACCATTGTGGAACAGCGCCCGCTGCGCAGGATGTGGGATGATTTTCTGGGAAATTGCGGCTGTGTGGCGGTGGGCGTGCAGGGCAGCGCCATGCGCGTGCTTCGCGTGTTTCCGGCCGTGCAAATGCCGCAAGAATAGAAAATTGAGCGCATGAAATGCCGTGTGAAAGGCAAGCTTTATTGGCTGGCTTTTTCGGATGCAGAATGGAGAGAGGCGAATGCAGGCAGAGCTTTCCGGCATTGTGCTGGACTGTGCGGATGCCCAGTGCCTTGCACAGTTTTACGAGGCGCTGCTGGGGTGGCCCCGGGAAGATGCCGCGCTGGGCTGGGCCGCGCTTTCGGCGCCCGGCGGCTGGACGCTTGCCTTTCAGCAGGTGCCCGGCTATACGCCGCCCGTGTGGCCGTGGCGCGAAGGGGCGCAGGGCCAGATGCTGCATTTGGATTTTCATGTGAAAGACCTGCAGGCAGCTGTGCGCCACGCACTGGCGTGCGGCGCCAGGCTGGCACAGGTGCAGTATTTTCAAACCTCCTGTACTCTGTTGGATCCAGAAGGCCACCCCTTCTGCCTGGATAACGGCCAACCGGAGCCGCCTGCCGCTGGCTGAATGCCGCGAAAGGGCGCCCGTGTGCCTGCGCAGAACGGGCCGCTCTGCCGGCTAAAACTGTAAGAAACTGCTAGAATCGGCTGAAAAAGCCCCGCCGCGGGCAGGGCTTTCTTTTTTATACCTTTTTTGAGGGGAAAGGGGGGCGGGCGCCTGTGGATTTGATGGAAAAGCTGACCATCCTTGCCGACAGTGCCAAATATGATGTGGCCTGCACGTCCAGCGGGGTGGACCGCGCCGGTGATAAAACAGGCCTTGGAAGCACTGTGGCGGCGGGCATTTGCCATGCATTTTCTGCAGACGGGCGCTGTGTAAGCCTGCTGAAGGTGCTGATGACCAACGTGTGCCAATATGACTGCGCCTATTGTGTCAACCGCCGCTCGAACGATGTGCCGCGCGCTGCCTTCACTCCGCGTGAACTGGCAGAGCTCACCATCGGCTTTTACCGCCGCAATTATATCGAGGGCCTGTTTTTATCCAGCGCCGTGCTGAAAAGCCCGGATTATACCATGGAACAGATGATTCGGGCGCTGGAGCTTTTGCGCGGCGAATACCGCTTTCGCGGCTATATCCACGCAAAGGCTATCCCCGGGGCGGACGCGGCGCTGGTGCACCGGCTGGGCCTTCTGGCAGACCGCCTGAGCGTAAATATCGAGCTGCCCAGCGAGCGCAGCCTGGCGGCCCTGGCGCCGGATAAAACCAAGCGCGCCATTCTGGCGCCGATGGCGCAGGTGCGCGACGGCGTGGCCGCGGGCCGGGAGCTGGTGAAATATAAAGGCGCGCCGCGCTTTGCGCCTGCGGGGCAATCTACGCAGATGATTGTGGGCGCCAGCCCGGAGCGGGACGTGGATATCCTTCGGCTTACCCAGGGGCTTTACCGCAAATATCAGCTGAAACGGGTGTTTTTTTCGGCCTATATCCCGGTGGCGGAAAATGCTTTGCTGCCCGCGCTTGGCACAAAGCCGCCGCTGCTGCGTGAGCACCGGCTGTATCAGGCCGATTGGCTGCTTCGCTTTTACGGCTTTGACGCCGCCGAGATATTGGACGACGCCCACCCGAACCTGGACCCTTACCTGGACCCAAAGTGCAACTGGGCGCTGAACCATTTGGAGCTGTTCCCGGTGGACGTGAACCGGTGCGAGTATGAAATGCTGCTGCGCGTGCCGGGCATTGGCGTGAAAAGCGCGCTGCGCATCCGGCTGGCCCGGCGCACGGCCCGGCTGCGGCTGGAAGATTTGAAAAAGCTGGGTGTGGTGCTGAAACGGGCGCAGTTCTTTATCACCTGTGAGGGATATTCCGGCGCTGTGCATCAAAGCCGCACGCGCATGGCCAGCGCCCTGCTGGCGCCGGACGTATTTGCCGGCGGTGCACAGCAGCTTAGCCTGTTTGACGCACCCGGTGTGCAGCAGCTGTGCAGCCAGGGCGAAAAACCGGCGCTTGCCCGCGCCGCAGTAAGGCAGGAGGCATTGGAATGTGTGGCGAAACGCCTGTGAGGTATGTGTACGACGGCAGCTTTGAAGGGCTTTTGTGCTGTGTGTACGAAAGCGTCTATTCCCATATGCTGCCGCAGGAAGTGGTGTGCGAAGCAGATGCCCAGCCCAGCCTGTTTGGCGAAGTGGCTGTGCGCACCCAGCCGGAAAAGGCCGCGCGCGTGTTTGCCTCTATTGCGCGGAAAATAGGCCCGGCCGCGGAGGAACTGGTGCGCGACACCTATTTTTCCTGTGCGCCCGGGCGGGAGCTTCTGGTGCTGCGCTTTTTGCACTTCGGCTATCGAACGGGGAAAAGCGCGCCCTATATGCTCAGCCACCCGGCGGTGGCGCCGCTGGTTGCCGCACAAAAATTTTTGCGCAACGAGGCGCATCTGACGCTGGAATTCCTGCGCTTTGAAGATACGGGCGAGGCGCTTGTGGCCGTAATAGAGCCGCAAAACTTTGTGCTGCCCTATATTGCGCATCATTTCTGCACGCGCTTTGCCTGCGAAAAACTGCTGATTTGGGATAAAACACACGCGGCGGCCCTGGTGTGGCAGAACGGCACAGCGCGCATTGTGCCGCTGGAAGGGCTTGCCCTGCCGCCCGAAAGCGCACAGGAGGCGCAGTTCAAGGCGCTGTGGAAGCAATTTTACAACACCATTGCCATTGCTGCGCGCGAAAACCCTGTCTGCCGCCGCACCCACTGCCCGAAACGCTACTGGGCCCACATGACGGAATTGCAGGATATGCCCGGCGTGCAGCGCACCGGCGCTGCACGCATGCCTGCCCGGGAAAAGCCGGCCCTTGCGGGCGGCACCAAAGCGCGCGAAAGGAGGGGGCCCGAATGGACATTGTGATACGCTCGTGCTATGTGTGCGTCACCGATATGGCGCGCGCCATCCGGTTCTATGAGGCCCTGCTGGAACGGCCTGTGAAAGAGCGCGACGAAACATACAGTGTGTTTGAGCTGGGCGGCTTCCGCCTGGGGCTGTTCGCCTTTCGCCTTGCAGGGGAAGAGCACGCATATGGAACAAACTGCCTGCCCAGCCTGGAACTGCCGTGCCGCGCCGCCCTTGTGCGGAAGCTGGCCGGGCAGAAGGTGGTGTTCCCTTTGCGGCGCATTGGGCCAAACTGGGTGAGCGAAATAGAGGACAGCGAGGGCAACCGCCTGGAGCTGACGGCACCTGCGGAAAAAGATGCGCAGCAGAAAGGCGGGCAGGCGCAAATGGACATCTGTGCCTATTGGCGCGCTGCCCTGCAAAAGGATGCCGCGGCCATGCGGCCCTGTTTCTGCCAAGATGCCGTGATTACCTGGCCCAACACGAACGAACGCTTTTCGCTGGAAGAATTTCTGCGCGCCAACTGCGAATACCCCGGCACGTGGGACGGAACGGTGGAACGCATAGAACAAATGGGGCCGTGCATCATCACGGCTGTGCACGTGTGGGCGCGCGGGGCCCCGCAGCTCTCTTTTCATGTGGCGTCATTTTCCGGCTTCGCGAGGGGAAAATAGCGCGGCTGGAGGAATATTGGGGTGATGACGGCCCGGCGCCGGGCTGGCGGCAGGAAAAGCAGATTGGCACGCCCATCTGCTGAGCAGAAATTTGGCAAACCGCCTCATTGCATCCGCCTGAAAAAGCCTCTAAAATAAGGCACAGAGCAGCTCTTTTCTGCATGCGGGGCAAAAGCAGGGCCCGCTTGCCCCGGGCGCGCCCTGCAAAGCAATAAGGAGGCGGCCTTTTATGGCAAACGAAGAGAAAAAGGATTTCAACGCCATGCTGCACCGTGCAAACGGCATGCCCAAGGTGCAGCTTGTGACAGATGAGGCGACGGTGAAAAAGTATGGCGGCACGCGCATGTACTTTGCCCCGCCGCTGGCTTATGACACCCTGATGCGGCAGGTGCCGCCCGGCAGGCTTACCACGGTGGGCGAGCTGCGCGCGCTTTTGGCCCGCCGCGCGCTTGCCGATTTTACCGACCCCATCACCGCGGGCATTTTTGTATCCATTGCCGCATGGGCAAGTTTTCAGCGGCAGGCAGACGAGACGCCCTATTGGCGCACCCTGAAGGCGAACGGAGAGCTGAACCCCAAGTACCCCGGCGGGGTGCAGGCCCAGCGGCAGAAGCTGGAGGCCGAGGGCCACACCATTGTGGCGCGCGGCCGCACCAACATCCGCTATTTTGTGCAGGGCTATGAAAACAAGCTGTGGGTGTTTGTATAGCGGCAAACCCGGGGCGCAGGCTTTTATGCAAAAGCCCGCGCAATGAAAAGGCACAGGGAGGCTAATGCCCCCTGTGCTTTTCCTTGCGCTTTTGCCGGCGAAGCGCAAAACGGCGCGCTTCGCATTCCGCGCGGCAAAGCCTGGCCTGTGCCCGGCTCTGCGCGGCCTGCTGTTCGCGCTGGGCGGCCAGCGCCTGCCGGGTCTTTGTGCCCATGCCGGCCTGCGCCGTCTGGGCGCGGGCGGCCCGCATGGCACGCTTGAAGCCCGGCGCTTTCTGCGCCGCGGGCCCCGCGGCCACAGCCGGGCCAAAGTGCAGGCTGTGCCAGTGCGTGCAGAGAAAGGCATACACCTCTGCGCCGGAAGGTTCGGCGCCGAACGTCACCTTACAAACCGTGTAAAGGCCATCCTCTTCGCGCTCGTACAGGCCAACCCAGAACGGCCCCTCGAACAGCACAGTGAAGCGGGAATGCGCACATCCCATCTTCATCCCTCCTTTCCCAAACAGGCGCAGCGTGCGCCCGCGGGGAACGGACAACCAAGGAGGCAGGTTACTGACGGCATGCGCCGCGCCCGGACTACCAACCGGGCCGTGTTTTTATCCCCGTGCCACGATGATAGCACGCGGCAAAGCCGCTGTCAAAGCATGGCGCACGCCGTGCCGCTGTGCTATACTGTTGGCAGGGCCGGCCTGCGCCACTTTTTCAAAAGGCGCGATGCAGGCTCTGCCGGGCGGGCCGTCCCCTTTTTCTTTCTCAAAAAATAACTATTAGTAAATTATCTTATATATATTCTAATTTGTATAAAACTTGAGGAGGCGGAAAGATGTACGAATTGCTGCAGGCGGGCCCATGCTCTTATTATATGGATTGCCCCAGCAAGGTGGGGTTTATTGTGCTGGGCGAGGAAGTGTGCCTGGTGGACACGGGCGGCGATAAGGACGCGGGCAAAAAAGCCCTGCGCCGGGCGCAGGAGATGGGCTGGCGCGTAAAGCTGGTGCTGAACACGCATTCGCACGCCGACCATATTGGCGGCAACCACCTGGTGCAGCAGCGCACAGGGGCGCCCATTTACGCGCCCGGCATTGAGGCGGCCTTTGTGCGCTGGCCCGTGCTGGAGCCTGCCACGGCCTGGGGCGGCTGCCCGCCAAAGGGCCTGCGCGGCAAGTTCTGGATGGCGCAGCCCAGCGAAGTTTTGCCCGCCGGGGAAGCGCCCCTTCCGCAGGGGGTAGAGCTGTTGAGGCTGGACGGCCACGCCCCTGCCCATATGGCGGTGAAAGCGCCGGACGGTGTGTGGTTTGTGGGGGACGCTGTGATTGGCGAAACCACGCTGCAAAAATACCACATCAGTTTTTTGTATGACATTGGGGAATTCCTGCGCTCGCTGGATGTGCTGGAGGCACTGGAGGGCACGGCCTTCGTGCCGTCGCATGCACCTGCCGTTTCGGATATCCGCCCTTTGGTGCAGGCCAACCGCGCCGCCTGCGAGCAGGTGGCGGCAAACATTCTGGAGATATGCCGCGCGCCGCACACGGGCGATGAGGTTTTGAAAGCCCTGTTCGACGGCTATGGCCTTGTGCTGGACATGCACCAGTATGCCATCTGCGGGGCCACGGTGCGCTCGTATTTTGCCTATTTGGAAGAGAAGGGCCTTCTTGCGCACGAGGTGTGCGAAAACAGGCTTATGTGGCGCACCGTGTAGTGTTTGCCCCGCCCGCGCCCTGTGCGGGGCATTGCGGTAAAACCGGCTTTGCCATGTGCGGCAAGCTGTGCTATACTGAACAGAGAAAACGGGCTGCGCCGCGCGGCGCGGCTGGAATGAAAAAAGAACGGAGCGTAATGAGATATGATTGAAATTACCATGCAAAACGGCGGCACCATCCGCATTGAACTGGATAAAACGGCTGCGCCCATCACGGTGGAAAATTTTGAAAAGCTGGCCTCGAAGGGCTTTTACGACGGCCTCACCTTTCACCGCGTCATTCCCGGGTTTATGATTCAGGGCGGTTGCCCGCAGGGCACCGGCGTGGGCGGCCCGGGGTACACCATCAAGGGCGAGTTTGCCTCCAACGGCGTGGCCAACCCCATCCGCCACACGCGCGGCGTCATCAGCATGGCCCGCGCGCAGGACCCGAACTCTGCCGGCAGCCAGTTTTTCATCATGCACGCGGACGCGCCGCACCTGGACGGCGATTATGCCGCTTTCGGCCATGTGGTGGAGGGCATGGACGTGGTGGACGAAATTGCCGCTGTTACCACCGACTTCCGCGATATGCCCAAAACGCCCGTTGTAATGAAGACGGTGCGCGTGGTGGAATGAGAGGCGCGGCATGAAGAAACTGTTCGCTTTTTTCTGGGATAAAAGCCTGCTGATTTTTGCCATCATCGGCGCGGTGAACACAGTGATCACCATGGTGGGCACGCAGCTTCTGATGGGGCCGTTCACAAACCTGTGGGGCGAAAACGTGGCCTACTGGGCCAGCAGCGCCACCATGTTTTTCCTCACCAGCATCGAGGCGTTTTTTCTGAACCGTCATTTCAGCTTTGAAAGCAAGGCGCCCATGGGCAAAAGCGCGGTGCGCTTTGCCACCGTGGTGGCTGTGTGCTATTTGCTGTCGTTCAGCATGTCGAAATGGCTGGTGCCCACGTTCATCCGCGTGTGCCTGCCGCAGTTTGAGGGCAACGCATGGGTGCTGCGCATCGCCCTTCTGGTGGCGCAGGTTATCTACACCGGCTGCAACTATCTGGGCCAGCGCCTGTGGGCCTTTAAGGAGTAAAACATTTGGCAGCGCGCGGGGCCTGTGCGGCTCGAACCCCCCAAAATTACCCAAGGCTTGTACGTTTTATGCGTGCAAGCCTTTTTATTTTGCAATAATGTATTGACAAACAATATTATACAAAATATAATATTGCTAAAATAGAAATAACAGAAAGGGGATGCGGGCGATGGCGTTCAATACCGGGGCCGCGCTGCTGGATGCGCTGGTGCTGAGCATTGTAAGCGATGAAAGCACCTACGGCTATAAAATTACGCAGGATGTGCGCGCCGTGATGGACGTTTCGGAAAGCACGCTGTACCCGGTGCTGCGCCGCCTGCAAAAAGAGGCCTGCCTGGACACCTATGACCGCGCCTTTGCCGGGCGGAACCGGCGCTATTACAGCATCACAGAGAAGGGCTGCGAAAAGCTGGAGGAATACAGGCATCAGTGGCGTGAATACGAGCAAAAGGTGAACACGGTATTGTTTGGGGAGGCACACACATGAAACGCGAAGAATTTCTGGCCCGGCTGGAACAGGGGCTGGCGGGGCTTGGCGAAGAAGAGCGCGCCGAGGCGTTGAAATTTTATAACGAGTATCTGGACGAAGTGGGCCCCGGGCAGGAAGAAGCGGAAATTGCCCGCCTGGGCGACCCGCACCGCGTGGCAAACATCATCCGCGCCAACCTGGGGCTGGGCCCGGCCCCGCGCGGGGACGGCGCCAAGGCGGCGCCCGAGACGGCCGAAGTGCCCCGTGCCGCCCGGCAGGAACCCGAGCTTTCGCTGGAGGGGCTTGCCGGGCAGGAGGCGCCTGCACAGCCCCAGCTGGAACTGGAGGCACAAGGTGCGGAAAGGGAAGAAGCAACCCCCACCCTGACGCTGGAAGACCAGCAGGCCCAGAGGGAAAAAGCACAGGCGCAGGGCCCCGGGCACGGGCAAACCGGCGCAAAGGGCGCCGGCGAAGGGCATGCCGCGCCGGATATAGCGCAGCAGGTGCGCCAGGCCGCAAGCGCCGCCGCCCAGAAGGCGCAGGCCGCCTGGAAAAACGCGCAGCCCCATGTGCAGGCTGCGGCTGCCAGCGCTTGTGAGGCAGCGCGCGCCTCGGTAAAAACAGGCGCGCAGAACGCCGCGGCAACGTATGATAATGTGCGCGGGCACATGGGCAGCAACGGTGTGCTGTGGCTGATTCTCATCATTCTCACTTTCCCGATATGGATCGGCGTTTTGGGCGGCGTGTTCGGCGCGCTGTTCGGCCTCATCGGCGGGCTGTGCGGGCTGGTGCTGGGCGGCTTCGGTGTGATTCTGGGCGGTGCGCTGGCACTGGTGCGCTCGCTTATGCTGTTCGCATCGGCGCCCATGAACGCTTTGGTAAACATGGGCCTCAGCTTTGTGTGCATAGCCCTGGGCGCCGTGCTGGCCGGCATTGGCGTGGCCATTGTGCAAAAGCTGGTGCCCTGGGTGCTCGGCCTGATTGGCCGCCTGGTAAAATGGGTGAGCGGAAAGGTGGGCGGCGGAAGATGAAGCGTTTTTCCAAAGGCCTGTTCAGCTTTGCGGGGGCCTGCCTTATCATTGGCCTTGTAATGTGCGTCATTGGTTTTGCGCTGGGCGGGCGCGCCCAGAACATGTCGCTGTGGCGCAACGGGCCGGAATTTTTCCATTTCAATTATGATTCTATTGCATTTTGGGGCCATGGTTCGCACGGCGGTGCCGCCGGCGCGGGCCGCACCGAGGCGCTGAGCAGCGCGCAGGCGGCCGATGTATCTGCGCTGGACATTGACGTGGACGCATGCAGCGTGCAGCTTCAAGAGGGCGATGCCTTCACCGTGGCGGCAAGTGCGGATGGCGCGGGCGTGCCGGAATATCACTGGGGCACGGATGGCGGCACCTTCTACCTTCGGACGGATGATGCAAACGCCTCGCTTTGGAAAGACGTGACCTTTACGGTTACGGTGCCGCGCGGCACGGTGTTTCGCACGGTGCGCCTTTCCACCGGCATGGGCAGCATGAAGCTGCAGGGCCTTGCCTGCACGGAAAAGGCCGAAATCGACGTGGGCATGGGCAGCATAGAGCTGGAGGGCAGCCTTGCGGGCAATATCCGCGTAGATTGCGGCATGGGCAGCGCAGAGCTGCGCATCCCCCGACCGGAGGCTTACGGCTACCGCATAGATTGCGGCCTGGGAAGCATTGAGCTGGGCGAAAGCAGCTTCGGCGGCCTGGGCACCGATGCGGCCGAAAACACCGATGCGCCCACAGTGTTCGATTTGGAATGCGGCATGGGCGCCATCGACGTTATTTTTACCTGACGCCGCCTGTACATCGCCCGACAGAATGAAAAGAAGGAGAAAAAGCCATGAAGGAAAAAAGATTGTGCAAAGCGCGCGGCCAGCGCATGGTGTGCGGTGTGTGCGGCGGCATAGCGGAATATTTCAACGTGGACCCCACCCTTGTGCGCCTTGCGTTTTTGTTGCTGGCCGCCGGCTGGGGCAGCGGCCTGCTGGCCTACCTTGTGGCGGCCATCATCATGCCGGAGCCGCCTGTAGAACCGTATCAATGATAGTGCAGCACTCCCTTTGCCGCCCGCCTTTTGGCGGGCGGCTTTTCTTTGGGAAAGGGTGCATTTCTTTGCCCGGCGGTGTGAAGCCTTGTGTACGGCCCGTTCCACTTCTTGCTTGCGCCGAATATGAAACGGCCGTACGGCACGAAAGGGGCCTTATAATCCGGCGTGTTCACCCGTGCGAACGCCGTGGTGGTCATTGTGGGCGCGCCGCTTATTGTGTGCTTGTTTTCGCGGCGCCTGCATGGCGCGTGGCGCCTTGGCGGGCACATGGCTCCTGCGCGTGGCGCGGCTGGTGATTGCACGGGCGGGTTTTTGGATGCGTGCGGCTATCTTGTGCTTTGCAAATAGGAGAAACAGATATTTCCATTTTTATGGAACAAAAGGGGCCCGCCTGCGGGAAAAGCCAGCCAGCCGGGCCGGAAGCCATGCCACTGCCCGGCTTTGGCGGGAAATAACGTATTTTCCTTGGCATTTTGCCGCATGGGTGCTATCATAAAGGGCGGGAAATCGTGTGTGCTTTGCACGGCGCGGGGGCTTGCCATTTGTGCTGTGCAGTGCGCTGCAAGAAATAGAAAAGGGGAATGGACATGACAGTTCCGGAAAAACTGGCTGCGCTGCGCGCGGCAATGGAAGAAAAGGGTGTGGACGGCGTGTATGTGCCCTCTGCAGACCCGCACATGAGCGAATATCTGCCGGGGCACTGGCGCGGCAGGGCGTGGCTTTCGGGCTTTACGGGCTCTGCGGGCACTTTGTGTGTGACAAAAGAGAAGGCTGCCCTGTGGACAGACGGGCGCTATTTCATCCAGGCAGGGCGCCAGCTTGCGGGCAGCGGCATCGAGCTGATGCGCATGGCCCAGCCCGGCGTGCCCACGGTGGAACAATGGCTGGCCGAAACGCTGCCGCAGGGCGGCGTGCTGGCCGCAGACGGGCTTTGTGTCAGCGCCGCCATGGTGAAGACGCTGCGCGGCGCTTTTGAGGAAAAGGGCATCTGCCTGCGTGACGAGGATTTTCTGACGCCGCTGTGGACGGAAGACCGCCCGCCCGTGCCCGCCACGCCTGCGTGGATGCTCACCAAAGACCAGGCGGGCCTTTCCGTGCGGGAAAAACTGGCCGCTGTGCGGGAAAAGCTGGCCGCGCAGAAAGCGGGCGCCATGCTGGTGACAAGGCTGGACAGCGTGGCCTGGCTTTTGAACCTTCGCGCAAGCGACATTGCCTACAACCCCTTTGCGCTGGCCTATTGCCTTGTGGAAGAAAACACCGCGCGGCTGTTCATCAACGCCGCCCGTGTGCCCGAAGATGTGCAGGCCGCGCTGAAAGCCCAGGGGGTAGAGCTGTGCGGCTATGAGCAGGCCCGCAGCGCCCTGGCCGCTATGGAAGGGCCCGCAACGGTGCTGTATGAGCCGGCGGGGACAAGCTGGGCCATGCTGCGTGCGCTGGAAGAAAACCCGGCCGTAACCCTGCAAGAGGGCGAAGAGCCCGTGCAGGCGCTGAAGGGCGTAAAAAACGAGACGGAAATTGCCCGCATGAAACAGGCGCACCGCAAGGATGGCGCGGCGATGGTGCGCTTTGAAATAGAGCTGCGCCGCCGCCTGGCTGCGGGCGAAAGCTGGACAGAGATGGAGGCCAGCGACTATCTGCTGGGCCTGCGCCGTGCCCAGGAGGAAAACCTGGGCGCCAGCTTTGAAACCATTGCCGCCTATGGCTCCAACGCGGCCATGATGCACTATGCCCCCACGCCTCAGGCGTGCGCGGCCATTGAGCCGCACGGCTTTTTGCTGGTGGACAGCGGCGGCCAGTACCGCGACGGCACCACAGACATCACCCGCACCTATGCCCTTGGCGCTTTGACAGAGGAAGAGCGCGAAGATTACACGCTGGTGCTGAAATGCCATATTGCCGCGGCGCGCGCTGTGTTTAAAGAGGGCAGCGCCGGGCAGAACATTGATATTCTTGCGCGCGAGACGCTGTGGCGCCGCGGGCTGGATTACCGCTGCGGCACAGGCCACGGCGTGGGCTTTGTGGGCGGTGTGCACGAGGGCCCGCAAAGCCTTTCTGCCCGCGGCACGGCACCTTTTGTGCCCGGCATGACCATCACCGACGAGCCCGGCATTTATGAAGAGGGCAAACTGGGCATCCGCATTGAAAACGAGCTTTTGTGCGTGCCCGTGTGCGAGACGGAGTACGGCAAATTTTATGGCTTCGAGCCGTTCACCTACTGCCCCATCGACACGCGCCCGCTGGTGCTTTCCCTGATGGAAGAAGAAGAGCTGCGCTGGCTGAACGATTACCACGCCATGGTGAGGGCCGAGCTGGAGGCTTTCCTCACGCCGGAAGAAAACGCCTGGCTGGCAGAGGCCTGCGCGCCGGTGAAAAAGTGAACGCGCCCGTAGCGGTTCTTTTGCTGTTCGCAGCGCTGGGCGCAGTGGATGAGGCCCTGGGCGGCAAGCTGGGCGTGGCCCCGGCCTTTCGCAACGGGCTTGCCGCCATGGGCCCGCTGTGCCTTTCCATGGCAGGCATATACAGCGTGGCCGTTTCGGCCCTGTCTGGCATGGCCGGGCAGGGCGGCGGCGCGCTGCCGTTTGACGCGGCGCTGCCCGCGGGCCTTGTGCTGGCGCCGGATATGGGCGGCTGGGCCATTGCGCAGGCGCTGGCAGCCACCCCGCAGCTTGCCGCGTATGCGGGGCTGCTGGTGGCCTCTACCCTGGGCTGCCTTGTCAGCTTTGTGCTGCCCGCCTCGCTGGGCGCGCTGCAAAGCCATGAGGTGATGGGCTTTATGCAGGGCGTTTTGTGGGGTGTGGTGGCGCTGCCCGCCGGTTTGTTGCTGGGCGGGGCCGTTTTGGGCCTTGCGCCGGGCGTATTGCTGCAGAACCTGTGGCCTGTGGCCCTGCTGTGCGCCGTGCTTTGCCTTGCGCTTCGCTTTGCCCCGCGCGGCTGCCTGCGGGTGCTGGCCTTTCTGGGCAGTGCGGTGCGCTGGCTTGGCATTGCGCTGTTTTGCGCCGTGGTGCTGGGGCTGTTTGTGCCGGGCCTTGCGCCGGCCCCGCAGCAGGCGGTGGCCGAGGCGCTTATCATTGTGGCAAAAATCACGGCAGTGGTATGCGGCTCGCTGGTGGCCAGCAGCCTTTTGCTGGCAAAGTGCGGCGGCATGCTTTCCCGCCTGGCTGCGCGCCTTGGGGTGAACGAATATGCTGTGCTGGGCCTGGCGGCAAGCCTGGTGTCCAGTGTTTCCATGCTTCCGCTGTACCCTCGCATGGATGTGCGCGGCAAGGTGATGAACGCGGCGTTTACGGTGGCGGGCGCCTTTGTGCTGGGCGGGCAGATGGCCTTTGCCTCCAGCGTGGCGGGCGGCCGGGCCATGGCGGCCTATTTTGCGGCAAAGTTTGCCGCCGGGGCGCTGGCGTTGTGGCTGGCGGCGCGCTTTACAAAGAATACCTGACAGGCGGCCGCGGCGGGGCGGCCTGCCGGGGCATGAAAAAACTCCCTTTCCGGCCGGAAAGGGAGTTTTTCGTTTTGAAAACCTGCCGCGCTGCGTCAGAACGCCAGCACCACGCCGCCGTCATCGGCATACACGGTGGAGATGCCGCCTGTGGGCACCATAATTACGTCCTTCAGCGCCGCACAGCTGGCAAGCAGGTTTTTCTGCAGCTCCAGCGCGCGGGGCGCACAGTTGCAGTAGCTCAAAACCAGCACTATGCTGGCCCGCGCGGCGTCCGCCGTCTCGGCGGCCACATGTTCCACCAGCTTTTTCATGGCGTTCGCCGTGCCGCGTATCTTTTCCAGGCACACAATCTCGCCGTGGCCGTTGTCGGCCATCAGGGGGCGCAGGTTCAGCACAGTGCCCACAAAACCCGCCATTTTCGAAATGCGGCCGTTTTTGACAAGGTGGCTCAAATCTTCCAGCACAAAGCGTGTGCGCATGGGGGCAATAAAGGCCCGCGCGCGCTGCTCAATCTCTTCAAAAGCGAGCCCTGCGTCAATCAAATCGCGCAACAGCATAACAATGCGCGTCTCGCCCGCGCTGGCGCTTTCAGAATCCAGCACGCAAATTTTCAGCGAGGGGTCTGCCTCCAGCGCCATGTCGCGGCCCACGCAGGCCGCATTATAGCTGCCGGAAAGGCGCGAGGAAAGCGTCACAACGAATGTCATGGGCGCCTGCGCCATCATGGCGGCATAGGCCTCCGGCGCGGGGCAGGCCGTGGTGGGGGCGTTGGCGCTTTGTTTCATGGCGGCCATCAGGGCCGGAATATCCAGGTTTTCGTCATCAATAAATTCGCCGTCATCCACCCGAATGGTGAGGCTTGCCGTGCGCACGCGCAGCACGCGGCGCAAAGTGGGGGTAAGGTCGCAGCAGCTGTCTGCAATAATTTGTATCTCCATGAGGTTTCCTCCGTATGGTTCGGGCTGTCGTTCTTGTAACCTTCATTTTACCGTTCGTACTATGAAAAGTCAATCAAATGGGCGGGCACGCGCTTGTATTCCGGGCGCCGATTTGCTAGAATTTCAAGTGAGAAGCGCGTTTGATGCGCAGGGAGGAAGGCCCGGAATATTTCCCGTGTGGAAAGGAGTTGCCCGCATATGAAAACTGATATCCAAATTGCCCAGGAGGCCGTTTTGACCCCCATTCTGGAGGTGGCCCAGCAAATGGGGATCCCGCAGGAGGCGGTGATTCCCTACGGCCGCACAAAGGCAAAAGTTGTGGCACAGATGGTGCCCGAAAAAAAGACGCCCGCCAAGGTGATTTTGGTTACGGCCATCAGCCCCACGCCCGCGGGCGAGGGCAAAACCACCACCAGCGTAGGCCTTGCCGACGCGCTGCACCGCATGGGCAAAAACGTGTGCCTTGCGCTGCGCGAGCCAAGCCTTGGCCCTGTGTTTGGCATCAAGGGCGGCGCCGCGGGCGGCGGCTATGCCCAGGTGGTGCCCATGGAGGACATCAACCTGCACTTCACGGGCGATTTGCACGCCATCGGCGCGGCCAACAACCTGCTGGCCGCCATGGTGGATAACCATATCCATCACGGCAACGCCCTTGGCATTGACCCGCGCCGCATCACCTGGAAGCGCTGTGTGGATATGAACGACCGCCAGCTGCGCTTTTTGGTGGACGGCCTTGGCGGCAAGGTGAACGGCACGCCGCGCGAGGACGGCTTTGACATCACGGTGGCAAGCGAAGTGATGGCTATTTTCTGCCTTGCCTCCAGCCTTTCCGACCTGAAACAGCGCCTTGCCCGCATTGTGGTGGGCTATACTTACGGCGGCCAGCCTGTCACGGCCGGGCAGCTGCACGCCGAGGGCGCCATGACGGCGCTGCTGAAAGACGCCTTTGAGCCCAACCTGGTGCAGACGCTGGAACACACGCCTGCCTTTGTGCACGGCGGGCCGTTTGCCAACATTGCGCACGGCTGCAACAGCGTGGCGGCCACCCGCTGCGCCATGAAGGTGGCCGATTATGTGGTGACGGAGGCCGGTTTCGGGGCAGACCTTGGGGCCGAAAAGTTCCTGGACATCAAGTGCCGCATGGCGGGCATTGCGCCCAGCGCGGTGGTGGTGGTGGCCACGGTGCGCGCGCTGAAGCACCACGGCGGCTGCCCGAAAGAGGAATACGGCACGCCCAATGTGGATTACCTGGCCGCGGGCAGCGCCAACCTGCGCCGCCATGTGGAGAATATGCAGAAAAAGTTTGGCCTGCCGGTGTGCGTGGCCATCAACGCCTTCCCCACCGATTCCGCCGAAGAGCACGCCTACCTGCGTGAGCTGTGTGCTGACATGGGCGTGCCCTGCGCGCTGAGCGAGGTGTTTGCCAAAGGCGGCGAAGGCGGGCTGGAGCTGGCCGAGAACGTGCTGGGCATTTTGGAACAGCGGCCCATCCGCTTTGCCTACCCCGAGGATATGGACGTGGACAAGAAGCTGCTGGCCGTATGCCGCGACATTTACGGCGCAAAGGATGTTGTGTACAGCACGACGGCCAAAAAGCAGCTGGCCGAAATTAAGGCCTGCGGCTTTGGCAAGCTGCCGGTGTGCATTGCCAAGACGCAGTACAGCTTTTCGGATGACGCCTCGCTTCTGGGCGCGCCCGAGGGCTTTACCATGACGGTGAACAAGGTGCGCCTGTCTGCAGGCGCGGGCTTTGTGGTGGCGGAAATGGGCAATATCATGACGATGCCCGGCCTGCCGAAAAAGCCGGCGGCCGAGGCCATTGACGTGGACGAACACGGCGTCATCAGCGGCCTGTTCTAATCGTATGCACGGAAACGGCGCTTCGCCACAGCGAGGCGCCGCTTTTCTGAGAAAGGGGGGAGGAATATCAAGCAGCCATTTTCATGGGACACCGCGCGCATCACAGCTGTGCAGGTGGCCTATTGGGCCTCGTTTTGCGCCGTGATGAGTTACGCCACGGTGTTCCTGCTTTCGCTGGGCTATTCCTCTGCCGCCGCGGGCGCCATCATTGCCGCGGGCAACCTGGCGGGCATTCTGTTTCAGCCGCTTTGCGCAGGCCTTGTGCCGCGCGCAGGCAGCGCGCGTGCGGTGGTGCTGGGCATGGCGCTTGCGCTGGCTGCCCTGGCGGGCGCCCTGTGCCTTGTGAACGGGCAGGCGCCGGTGTGCGCGGCGCTTATTGTTTTGATGTACGGCCTTTTGTACACCATGCAGGGGCTGCTGAACGCCATTGCCATGGAGCTTTCGAACGCAGGCCGCCGGCTGGATTTTGGCTTTGCCCGCGGCATGGGCAGTTTTGGCTATGCGGTTTGCTCCTGGGCGGTGGGGGCTTTCACCGCCGCGCGCGGCGTGGGCGTAATGCCCCTGGTGCACCTTGTGCTTCTGGCCGCCCTGGGGCTAAGCCTGCTGCTGCTTCCCGGGGCAAACGGGCAGGTGGTGCACCGCACGGCACACCGGGAACAGGGGCCGCTGGCTGTGCTGAAAAGCGACAGGGCCTTTCGGCCGGTGCTGGCAAGCTGCATTGGGCTGTTTATGGGCTATAACCTCAATATCACCTATATGATTCAGACAGTGACGGCGCGCGGCGGCACCAGCGGCGACATGGGCGCTGTGTTTGCCATTGCCGCCGCGCTGGAGCTGCCCGCCATGACGCTGGCGGGCCGGCTGCTGCGCAGCCGAAGCGCGGGCACGCTGATGTTCTGTTCCGGGCTGGGGCTCACGGCCAAAAGCCTTGTCATTGCCCTTTCGGGCGGCCTTGCGTGGGTATATGCGGCCCAATTTCTGCAGCCGCTGGGCTATGCGCTGGTTATCCCCTGCACGGTGTATTATGCCAACCGTGCGTTTCCGCCGCACCGCAGGCTGGCCGGGCAGACGCTGATGGTGGCGGCCAGCACGCTGGGCACGGTGCTTTCGGCGGCGCTGGGCGGCGTTCTGATAGACGCGCTGGGCGTGCGCGCCATGCTGCTGTTTGCGGCGGCCATCTCGGCCGCAGGCACGCTGGGGCTGTTTTTCTTTGCCCGCGGCCGTGCAGAACCCCTGGAGGGCTAACCGTTTTTGGGGCACAAATGAAAACCGAAAGAATTTCTGAGTTTTTCAGAAAATCTTTCGGTTTTCTTTCGTTTTTTGGCGCGGCCTTTTTTCGTTTCCCTGTGTAAAATAGGGGGCAATGAAACAAGAGGGAGGCGGCCCGGCCATGGACCCCTGCGCGTTTAACGCCATGATGGAACAATACGAAAAGCTTGTATATACCGTGTGCCTGCGCCTTGTGCATGACGAGCACCTTGCGCAGGACCTCGCCCAGGAGACATTCCTCTCCGCCTGGGTGCACCGCGGCGCCTGCCCGGCCGGCGCGCAGAAGGCCTGGCTGTGCCGCATTGCGGCCAACAAGGCGAAAGACCATTTGAAAAGCGCATGGGCCCGCCGCACACAGCTGACGGATTTTGCCGCAGAAAGCGCAGCCCCCGCGGGCGCGGAAAGCCTTGCGGCGCAGGCAGAGCTGCGCCTTGCTTCGCGCGCTGCGCAGGAACAGATATGCGCCCTGCCCGAGCCATACCACACCGTCAGCGTGCTGTATTTTCTGCAGGGCTGCCCGGTGGAGGACATTGCCCGCACGCTGGGCCGCATGCCCAAAACCGTGCACACCCAGCTTTACCGCGCCAAGCTGAAGCTGCGCGCGCAGCTGGCCGCATGCTGACCTGACGCCCTGCCGCGCCGCGGGTTGCATACGGCCCCAAAAAAGGGTATCATAAAATGCGGCGCCGCAGGGCGCGGGCACGCCCGCGCCCTCTGTGCGCACAGCAGGCCGCGAAGGAGGGCACAACGCATGCAGGCACACATTCTGGTGGTGGAGGATGACGCCGAAATCCGCGAGGGCGTGGCCATCTATTTGAAAAACCAGGGCTACACCGTGCACAAGGCAGCCAATGGCAAAGAGGGGCTGGAGGTGCTGGAACAGCAGAACATCAGCCTTGCCATTGTGGACGTGATGATGCCCGTGATGGACGGCATCACCATGGTGCTGAAGCTGCGGGAAAAATACGATTTTCCGGTGATTATGCTTTCGGCCAAATCGGAAGATATTGACAAAATTACCGGCCTCAACATGGGCGCAGACGATTATGTGACAAAACCCTTTGTGCCCATGGAGCTTTTGGCCCGCGTGGCAAGCCACCTGCGCCGCTACCAGAGGTTTCTGGCCATGGCCGGCGGCCAGCAGGCACGGCAGGGCCCGCCGCGCTATTGTGTGGGCGGGCTGGAGCTTTGTGAAGAGACGGCCAGCGTCACGCTGGACGGCATGCCGGTAAAACTGACGCCGCTGGAATTCAAAATTCTGGCGCTGCTCATCAAAAACCCGGGGCATGTGTTCTCGGCGGACGAGATATACGAGCGCGTATGGAATGAGAAGGCGGTGAACACAGACACCATTATGGTGCATGTGCGCAATTTGCGCGAAAAGATCGAGCTGGATACCAAAAACCCGAAATATCTGAAGGTGGTGTGGGGTATTGGGTACAAAATTGAAGCTCTTTGACCCCGTGCGGCTGGCGGCGACGTTTGTGTGCGTCACCCTGCTTACCGCATTGCTGTGGACGGTGGGCACAGATTGGTCTGTGCGGCAGACACAGCGCTATTTTGACGAGCTGCAGCAAACCTATGGCAGCATGGCAGAGCCCGGCGCGGTGCTGAACTATGCGCAGCTGTATGGGGCGGAGGAAGACACCGCGGGCAATAGCGCAGCAGCCAGCGGGGGTGACGCAAGCTGGGGCGAGCAGCCTGCTTTTTACATTCCGCGCGAGGTTGAAATGTTCTGCCAGTTCTTTGCCCTGGCATCTCTGCTTGTTTTTTGCCTTGCGCTGGCCGCCGGGCTGCTGGGGGCGCTTTTCCGCCGCCTTGCGCTGGGGCGCGGCTTTTGGGGCAAGCTGCCGCTGGAATGGCATGTGTTCATGGGCTTTTGCGTGCTGGTGTGCTGCTGGGACGGCGCGGGCCATATTGTGTGGGCCGCACGCGACGGCACGTTTGCTGATGTGGCGCACACGCTGTTCTTTTTAGATGCAGGCGGCAGCATGCTGCTGGGAAAAGCTGTGGCGGCGGGGCTGCTGTGGCTGGGTGTGTTTTTCGTGTTCGAGGCGGGCGCGGCGCTGGGTGCGGGCCTGCGGGACGGCTTTTGGCGCTATTTGCGCTGCCGCTGCCTTCTGGTGCGCGTGCCGGCCGCTTTGCTGAACACATGCGGCGGCGCCGTGCGCCGCTTTGCCTCGGTGGACCTGCGGCGCCCGGTGGAGAACACGCTGTTCCGGCTGCTGCTTATCAATTTTCTTCTGGTGGCTTTGCTGTGCTCTGCCTGGTTTGCGGGCATTGCCGGGGCGCTGATTTACAGCTTTGTGCTGTTTTTCATTCTGCGCCGCTGGTTTGTGCGCCTGCAGAAAAATTACAACACCGTGCTGGCGCACACCCAGCATATGGCGCAGGGCAGCCTGGATGTGCCTTTGGAAGAGGACGTGGGCGTTTTGAACCCCCTGCGTGACGAACTGAACGCCGTGCAGGCCGGGTTTGCCCGCGCCGTGCGGGAGGAAGTGCGCAGCCAGAATATGAAGACAGAGCTTATTACCAACGTCTCGCACGATTTGAAAACGCCGCTTACGGCCATCATCACCTATGTGGACCTGTTGAAAGACGATTCGCTGGACGAGGCCACGCGCCGCGAGTATGTGGCCACGCTGGAGAAAAAGAGCCAGCGCCTGAAGCGGCTGATTGAAGACCTGTTTGAAATGAGCAAGGCGGCCTCCGGCAGTGTGACGCTGCACAAAGAGACGGTGGAGCTTGCCTCGCTGATGCGCCAGCTTCAGTTCGAGCTAGAGGATGCCATCGCCGCCTGCGGGGTGGATTTCCGCTGGAGCTTCCCGCCCGAAAAGCTGTATGCAGAGCTGGACGGCCAGAAAACATTCCGCGTGCTGGAAAACCTGGTGGTAAACATCACAAAATATGCCCTGGCGGGCACACGGGCCTACCTTTCGCTGCAGCGCCAGGGGCAGCGCGCGGTTATCATGATGAAGAATGTCTCTTCTGCCGAGCTGGATTTCGACGCCGCCACCATCACCGAGCGCTTTGTGCGCGGCGACAGAAGCCGCAACACCGAGGGCAGCGGCCTTGGCCTTGCCATTGCCAAAAGCTTTGCCGAATTGCAGGGCGGCACCTTTGCCGTGGAGACGGACGGCGATTTGTTCAAGGCCACCGTCACCTTCCCGCTGTGCGCGGCGCCCGCACCGGTGCAGGAACCCCAGCCGGGGCCGGAAGGCCCGGCCCCGGAAACTTTGCCGGCGGCAGAGGCGTAAAAGCGGGCACAAACATAAAACAAAAAGCCGGGGCTGGCCAGCCCCGGCTTTTTACGGTTCCTGTTCCGGTTTGCAGCATGGTGCAGCCCCGGCCTGTGCGGATGGCCGGAACTGTGCCGGAAGGCGGACGGCCTGCGGCACGGCGCCTGGGTTTGCCATCAGGCGCAGAATTTCCTGCCCTGCGCACCGGCCCAGTTCCTCCGTGGGCAGGAAGACAGAGGCAAAATACGGCGCCATCCGGCTTTGAAGCGGGGAATCCACATACCCCACCAGGGCCGCCTTGGTATGGTGCTGCATGCAGTAATAGGCGACATCGCAGGCCATTACGCCGTTAGAGACGATGATGGCAGTGCAGCCCAGCGCCAGCAGCTTTTCGCAGCACTGCGGGCTGCTTCCGCGCATGGAATCGCCCGTTTGAACAAAGCCGTCTTCCACCGGCAGGCCGCAGGCTGCCATGGCCTGCCGGTAGGAGGCAAGGCGCTCTTTGGTGGAAGAAAGCCGCGCAATGCCCGAAATGAAGCCGATGCGGGCATGGCCCTGCGCGGCCAGGGCTTTTACCGCCTGCCCCAAAGCGGCTGCGCTGTCCACGCTGACGCTGCTGCCTGTGTGTTCGAACACGCGGTCTACCAGCACGGTGGGAAGCCCGGCCGGAAGCAGGGGCGCCACCTGTTCCCACTGCCCGGCCGTGCTGGCCAGCAGCAGGCCGTCTATCGTGCCGTTGCCGGCCCCCTGCAGGTGGACGGCCTCGCGCGCAAAATCTTCTTTTGTGTTGGCAATCACCAGCCGGTAACCCGCGGCCACCAGCACGCTTTCCACCGCCTCAATGGCTGTGGCAAAAAAGCTGTTGGCAATATCGGGCACAATAAACAGCACCGTATGGTTCCGGCCTGTTTTCAAATTGCGTGCCATCTGGTTTGGAATATAGTTCAACTGGCGAATTGCCTTTTCCACCTGTTGCGTCACTTCTTCCGACACAAACCGGCTTCGGTTGATGACGTGGCTTACGGTGGCGGTTGAAACGCCCGCCAGGCGCGCCACATCGGCCATGCTGCTTTTTTTCACAATACCTGCCTTGCCCCCCGTTTTGCCGGGCAGGGCAAAGATGCGCGCCCTGCCATGTTCTATTTTTATTTTAGAGGCGAAGAAAAGAAAAAGCAAGCGTTTGCATTTGCAGTTAATCGATTAAACAACTTGCACAAAAGTGGGGGCACTTCTTTGGCGGTTTGTGGCATTGAAAAAACAAAGTTTGATGTGTTATTCTGTTAACAGCAGTTAATCGGTTGCGCAATGGTTTAACTGCAAACAAAGAGAAGGGGAATCTATGGAGAAAAAAGGCATTTGTGCAGCGGGCGAGCTGCTGATAGATTTTACGCCGTGCGGCACGTCCTCGCAAGGGCAGCTGCTGTATGCACGCAACCCGGGCGGGGCGCCTGCCAATGTGCTGGCCATGGCGGCAAAGCTGGGCGTCAAAGCGCGTTTGTGCGCTGTGGTGGGCAGCGATAACTTCGGCACATTTCTGATTGAAAGCATGCTGGCCGCGGGCATTGATACGCGCTTTATCAGCCGCACGGCCCGCGCCCGCACCACGTTGGCGTTTGTGGACCTGGACGAAAGAAACGACCGCAGCTTCACCTTTTACCGGAAGCCGGGTGCAGATATCCTTCTTACCGATGCGGGCATCCCCGATGAGGCAATGGAAGGATGCGGGGTATACCACTTCAGCGGGGTGTCGCTTACAGACGAACCCGCGCGCGGGGCTGTGCTGCGTGCAGCCCGGCGGGCGAAAGAAATGGGGCTTCTTGTCAGTTTTGACCCCAATTACCGCCCGTTTTTATGGCCGCAGGCTGCGCAGGCCCGGCAGGCGTTTGAAGAGGGGATGCGCTGTGCCGATATTATCAAGGTTTCCGAAGAGGAAGTAGCTTTTCTTCTGGGGCAGGAAAACGCCGCACAGGGCGCGGCGGAACTGGCAAAGCAGTATGACGCGCTGGTGCTGGCGTCATGCGGCGCGCGCGGCGCGCTGGCGGCCAACCCTTCCGGCCTGCTGGGCAGGGCCGAGGCCCTGCCGGTGACGGTGGCCGACACAACCGGCGCAGGCGACGCATTTCTGGGCACGATTTTGGCGGCGCTGGCGGGCAAAGAGCGCGCCGCGCTGCATTCCATGACGGAGCAGGAAGCTGTAGAGCTGCTTCATTTGGGCTGCATGGCGGGCAGCCTGACGGCTTCCAAGCTGGGCGCAATACCGGCGCTGCCGGAAAAAGAGGAGCTTCAATAAGTTCTGCCGGTAATATCGAAGCCGTCCGGCATTGGCACACCGGGCCATGCGGCTGAGGGAGGGGTTACAAAACACAGGCCTGTTTTTTGTTTTCATTAAGCTTAAGTTGTAAGAAGGAACGGTTACATGGGTAAATTTACCAACAAAACAACGGACGGGGCAAAGCGGCTGTTTGCGCTGCTGGCTGTGCTGATTTTACTTTTCAGCGGCTTTGCACATGTGCTGGCAACCAATTTTGGGCGCGTAAAGATCGAGCAGATCAACATTGACGCGCGGGGCGCCCTGCTGGACGGGGAATTGTACTACCCTGTGGGAACGACGGACGAAGACAGCCTGCCCGCCGTTATCGTCACACACGGGGCCGGCTGCACACACAAGGGAATGAACAGCTATGCCATGGAGCTGGCGCGCCGCGGGTTTGTCGTGTTTGCAGTAAGCGCCAATGGTTCGGGCATCAGTGAGTTCCCGCAAAGAGACGAGATAGGCGCCGGAGAGAAGGATTACGACGCGCGCAACACGCCGGGCGGCCTGCATGATGCGCTGGATTTTGTGCGCACGCTGAAATTTGTAGACCAGACTCGCATTGGCATGATGGGCCATTCGCAGGGTTCGCGCAGAACCTCTTATGCAGCGTCCATCGACGTGGGGTATTATACGCTGAACGATATCCTGATCAACGTGCTGTATGAAGAATTCGGGCAGAAGTTTACCGAAAGCGAAATTACGCAGGACGCCAGCACACTGGCAGAACAGCGGTTGAATGAAGACCAGCTGGCGCATTTTAACACCATTAAGGCGGAAAAGACCGAGCATTTCAACACAAGGCTGAAAGCCGCGCTGATTGTGGGCGGCGATGCGCCGCAGGTGTCGCCCATGCAAACCGTGACGGTAGGCGGGTTTGAAGTGCGCAGAAACGCACAGGTAAACCTTGGGCTTATCATTGGGGATTATGATTCCTACATCGGCTACCCTGCAGCGGAAACAACGCTGGAGGCCTGGCATTCGGCGGAAACTGTGGCAGATGAGACCTGGTACAGCATTGATGACATAACCGCTTCTCATGAACAGCTGGGCGGCTATACGGAAATTAGCATTACAGACAACGAACAGCTGCGCCAGGCTGTGGAAGGGCGCTGTGCGAGGGTTGTCTGCTTCAACCCGGAGATGCATGCCACCAACCAGATTTCGGTACGGTCGGTTTCGGACGCGCTGAAATTTTTTGAACAGACACTGGCCTATAACAACGGTGAGCTGCTGGCGGGTGATGCCCAGCCCATCAGCACAGCGAACACAATTTTCTTTGGCCGCGAGGTGCTGAACGGGCTGGCAATGATCTGCATGGTGCTTATGCTGGTTCCGCTTGCGGTGATGATGATGCAGCTGAAACCGTTTGCACGCGAGAGTGCCACAGGGGATGTGGTGCAGGTTTCCTTTGATAAGAAGAAATATTGGGTGTTCGGCGTGCTGATGGTGGCGTTGAGCTTTGTTGCCATCCTGGTGACGAACCGGATATTCAACCCCTTTATGCCATACTTCGAGGTACTGCCCCTGTTCTTCAACTGGTGGGTTATCTTTATGTATCTCGGCTTTATGGGCTTGCTTGCTGTTGTGCTTCTGGCGGTGTTCTACTGGCAGGATAAAAAAGCGGGGCGCAAGGTGTCGTTTGGCCTGAAAGTGCCCGGCAAAACAGTGGTGCGTGCACTGCTGCTGGCAGTGTGCCTGATTGCAGCGGCATACGTTTCCCTGGGCGTGATCCGTTACCTGTTCGGCGAAGACTTCCGCTTCTGGAACAATGTGTTTGGCGCCATGAAGGTGGAATACTGGTGGCTGGCGCTGAAGTTTGCGCTGGTGATTTTCCTGCCGCAGCTGGCGATTAACGTGCTGACGAATTACACGGTGCGTTCTGATATTCCCGAGTGGAAAGACACGCTGTTCACGGTGCTGTTCAGCACGGCGGGCGTGTGGCTGTGCTGCATGGTGAACGTCATTGTGCTGCACACCGGCGGCACGGCAATTTGCAACTGGAACTCGGCCTTTGCGCTGCCGCTGATGCTGCCGCTTACCACATATTTGTCCAGAAAGCTGTATAAGCTGACAGGCAATGTGTGGCTTGGGACAATCCTCATCACCCTGCTGGTAAGCTGGGGTACGGTTTCGTCCATGGGCTATAACACCTATATCGAGCAATCGGTGTGGAGCAACTTCTTCTACATCTGATGCCTGCCCAATGCGCCGGCGCGCGGGCAGTGCTGCGCCCCGGCGCGGGCTGGCAATTTTGAAGAAAAACAGGGCGCTTTTGCGCCCTGTTCTTTATGTGATATTCGCCTCAATGGCGCTGCACAGAAACTGCGCGGCGCCCGCGCCTGCGGCGCTGTCATAATATGCGGTGAAGCGCTCGTCCTGCAAATACATCTGCGCAAGGCCCCTGTGCGCGGCCGCGGAATAGTGCGGCCATGTGAAGCACAGCCATTCTTTGTGAAGCTGCGCGGCCTGCAGCCCCAGGCTGCCGCCGGGCGCCGCGTTTTGGGCCACGGCCTCGCGCAGCAGGCCAAACAGCTTTTGCCCGGCGGCCTGCATTTGGGCAAACTGTTCTTCGCTCAGACCCATCAGCTTGGCGTTTGCGGCCTCCACGGCCTCTTCGCCGTAGGCTTTGCGCGCCTCGGCGCCATACTGTGCCTCGTTTTTCTGCACAAGCGCCTGTTTGAAGCAGGCAAATTTTTCTGTGTCCTGCATGGAAATTCCTCCTTCCTCTTGCTCAATGGTTTTGTCCAGTGTGGAAAGAAGGCTGTTCAGCGCGTCTCGCCGGGCCAGAAGTGCTGCGCGGTGCGCGCGCAGGGCGGCCACGCGTGCCTCGCCGCGCAAAGCGGCCAAAGGGCGTATCTGCGCCAGCGGCATGCCCAGCGCGCGGTAGAACAGGATGCTCTGCAGCGCATCCACCTGTGCCGGGCCGTACAGCCGGTAGCCCGCCTGTGTGACGCGCGCGGGCGGCAAAAGCCCTATTTCATCGTAATAATGAAGCGTGCGCACCGAGACGCCCGCCAGGGTTGCCAGCTGTTTTACGGTGTATTCCATGGCCTGCGGCCCCCTTTCCAAAATGATCTTACACGATGACGCAGCGTGAGGGTCAAGCATTTTTTAAGAAAAAGGCGCAAAAAAGGCGCAAAAAAGGCGGGGCTTTACGCCCCGCCGTGCTGCCGGATATGATGTTCTACGCGCCGGACAATCATGTCCAGCGCCACCAGGTTTTTGCCGCCTTCGGGCACGATGATGTCTGCATAGCGCTTCGACGGCTCTACAAATTGCTCGTGCATGGGCTTTACCGTGGTGAGGTATTGCTGCACCACGCTGTCCAGGCTGCGGCCGCGCTTTTTTACGTCCCGCACCACGCGCCGCAGAATGCGCACGTCGGCGTCTGTGTCCACAAAAATTTTCACGTCCATCAGCTTGCGCAGCTTTTCGTCTGCAAAAATGAGGATGCCCTCCAGCACAATGACGCTGGTGGGCGCGATGAGCAGCGTCTCGCTGGAGCGGTTGTGCACTGTGAAATCGTACACCGGGCAGGCGATGGTTTCGCCGCGGCGCAGGGCCTCAATTTGTTCTACCATCAAATCGGTGTCGAAAGCGTCCGGGTGGTCGTAGTTCAGCTTGCACCGCTCTTCATAGGGCAGCTCGTCATGGCGCTTGTAGTAATTGTCATGGCTGATGACAGAGACATCCTGCCCAAAACGCTCTTTCAATTTTCGCGTCAGGGTGGTCTTCCCGGAACCCGTGCCCCCCGCAATGCCAATGATGATGCTGTCCATGCCAACAGCCTTCTTTCCGCGCTTGTGCGCTGTTTTTTTCAGTATAGCAAAAAAGCAGGGCAAAAGAAACCATTTTGAAGCAAAAAACGCCCCGCAAAACGGGGCGTTTTTTAAAAAATGCTTATTTTTGCTCTTCCCAAATGGGGTGCTTGAGCATCCAGCGGCCATATTCGTCTTTATAGAAGATGTCGCGGTTATAAAAGCCGTCCATGATGTTCCAGAACTCGGTTTCGGTGTAGCCGCAGAACTCGCAGAAATCGCGCACGCACAGAGGGTCCAGGTTGCCGTCGTGCTCTTTTACCAGCTGAATGGCCTCGTCGCGGTTCAGCATGCCGTAACGGATATAGCGCGCCGTATAATCTGTGGCGGTGGCATGGCCGAATTTGGGGTATTTCAGCCAAGAGTGCACAAGGTATGCGCGGGAATCCACCTGGTCGAAATTTTCCACATGATGCGTGCGGTCCCACTCGTGGGAAAGGTCGTGGAAGCCGCGGCTTTTGGCGAACTGATAGTTTTTATAGCTGTTCCAGGGCAGGAAATAGCTCAGATAGAACGGGTCCAGCCGGGCCAGATCTTCGGCGCTGGGGGCCTCGGTGAGGGCCAGGTCGTTTTCGGTGACGCCGTAGCCCAGCAGCTCTTCCCTGGGGAAGCCCACAGCCACGCCGTTTTCTATCTGCCCGCGGGCGGAATACGTCTCTTCGTCCGCATTGCCGCCGTATTCAAAGCTCACATTCTCGCCATAGCACAAAAACGGCGTGTTGAACTTCAGCGCCATGTGCAGCGGGAAGGTGTAAATCAGCCTGTCCACATACCAGGTGGGCTTGCCGTACTTTTCGAAAAAGGCGCGCATCAGCTTTTTCTGGGCGCGGATGTTGGGCTTGCAGGTGACGATGGTGCAGCCGAACTCTTCCGAAATGTTTTTCAGGTTGTGTTTGCCCGCCTCTGTCATGGGGAAGTTATCTTCCACAGAGAACAAAATGGGGTTCATGTGCATCACTTCTTTTAAAATGTGCACCTGAAAATGGCTGTCTTTGCCGCCGGAAACGGCAACCGCGCAATCGTACCCGCCCGGGCCGTTCATGCCGCGGTATTTGTCGCACAGCGCCTCAAATTCTTTCCAGCGCTTGTCCCAGTCGATGTTTTTCCGGCTTTCGAAGTGGCGGCATGCAGAGCACACGCCCTCTTCGTCAAACGTGATGCCGGGGCGTGTGTCCGGCATGGTGCATTTTTTGCAATATTTCATCCAAAGGCCCTCCTTTGTGTGCCGTCAAATTGGTTTGACCGTGTTTATTTTACCCTATCTTGGCGCACAACACAAGCAAAAAGCAAAAAACGGGGGAAATACGGCCTGTTTGCGCGGGACGGTTGAAATATTCACAAAACGGTGGTAACCTTTTGAAAACACCGGGTGCGGCAGACGGCGCGCCGCCTGCGCGGCCGGGAAATGTTCTGTGCGCCGGGCCCGCCCGGCGGGAAAGAAGGAGAACGATGGAACGCTTACAGCAGTTTACACAGCTTTTGTGCGGCAGCTTTGACAACGCCGCACAGTTTCGCCAGATGCAGGCGAAAGGGGAAGCGTCCTTCCCCTTTGCGCGGCATGTGAACACGCCCTGCAACGAAAAAATACGCGGCCTGCCGCAGGGCTTCGACGGTGTGTTTGTGGTGGAAGAGAGTTACTACACGGTGAACGGCCGCACCCATGCTTCACCGCATCTGTTTTTGTTCACCCAGCAGGGGGAAAATATAAAGCTTACCTCTTACGACCTGCCGCAGGGCTGCGGCAAAGCGGGCTTTACCTTTGAGACAATGGGCGAGGTGGCGTTCGGCGATCTGAGCCCCTCGAAGAAATTCACCCCCGCCGTGTACACCTGCCGCGGCGGCGTGTGGGAGGGCGGCAGCACCAGCATGTTCACTCCGGCGCTGAAATTTACGCTGTTCGAGCGCTTTTCCAGCGAAGGGCTGGAGGTGTCTGAGACAATGGAGATGAATGGAAAGCGCACGTTTGGGTATGACGTGCCCATTTTGTACCGCCGCACGGAAGACACGGCACAGGCATAAAGCGCAAACCCGGGGCCCCGCTGCGGCGGGGCCCCGGGTTTTGAAAGAAGAGGCAGGCATATGTTCACACAAAACGGCGTATTTTCTCTTCCATGGCGCGCACGTCCTGTTTGGAAATGTGGGCTTTGTCCACATAGCCATAGATGCGGCCCGCAAAATCGGCAAACCCGGGCGAAAGGCGGCGCAGCTTTTCCGGGTGAAAGCGGCAGGCATACATGGCGTGGATGCCCACCAGCGCGCAGAACTTCAGGGCGTTGAAATGCGGGCGGAAGGGCGGGGCGAAGGGGTCCTGCCGGGGCGGGTTCTTATACACGTCCTCCAGAAGGTCTGCCATGCGGATATAGCTGGGCGTTTCGCTTTTGTCGAAATACCCCTCTATGATTTCTTGGGAAATGGGGAAGGGGGCATGCGGCGCATCTGCCGCCGCGGCAAACGCCTCGTAGGTGGTGCAGTATTCCGCGCCCCTGTAAATGACGGGGTCATATTCATGCTCCACAGGCACAGGGCGCAGGATGTGGCAGCTTTTGCCCGCAAAATATACTTCGGCAATGGCGGTGCTCATCCAGATGAAAATATTATCCGCCGCGGTAATCCACTGCTTGACGCTGTCGGCAAAAATCACATGGAAGTTCGGCCGCTTTTCCGCCAGCGCGGCCAGCGCCGGGCTGTTCCATTCAGAGGGGTGGCGGCGGTACACCAGCTCTACCTCCGGGTGCAGGGCCAGATACCGGTCGAACCATTCCAGCGTCTGCGCCATGCTGGTGCGGTTGGTGCGGGCAAACTGTGTGAAATCTTCCCCCGCCATTTTAGAGAGCTCGGCCACCTCTTCATCGCTCATAGAGCCATAGCCAAACGAGGAGATGTACAAAAACAGTTTTTTCTGCGCGTCCAGCCCGAATTCGCGGCAGAGCTCCTGCTTGGTTTTGAAATAACCCTGAAACTCCGGGCGCAGGAAATCCATCATCACGGCGCCTGTCACCGGGGCGCACTCATCCGGCACGCCATGCGCCATCAGGCGCTGGCGCGTTTTTTCGCCCCAGCACGTCTGCACGCATTTTTTGGCATTGCCGTTGAAGTTGAACCAGGGGGCAGCCTCCTGTGTGTCGGAAAGCATCTGTTCCCAGTGCAGGTTCACCACCTTGCGGCACACGCCCACGTTGTTGTACACATGGCTGTTGATGGCCTCGTCGTCGTACATGCAGCTTGCCACCAGCACCTTCGGCTTTTTCCAGGTGAAGTATTTCAGCTTCTTACGGTCCAGCAGCTGGTGGATGGCCACGGTATAGCCGCGCTTTTCCAGCTCTGCCTTCAAAAGCAGAAGGCTTTCATATTCGCGCACCACATGCTCGTACAAAAACAGAAAATCAAGCGCCAAGGAAAGCGTCCCCCTCTTTTGCATCGTTGGTTCCAAACAGCACTTCGGCGTAGGTGCCAAGGCCGTGAACGGCGTCGAGATGGAAGCCGTCGTAGAACATTTCATTTTCAAACGTGGCCTCCGGCTGGCATTCGAAATCGCGAATCTGCGCGCCCGTGGCGGCAAGCGTCTCTTTTACGCGCGCAAGCTCGCTGCGGATGCCCAGCGCGTCCAGCAGGTATTCCTGCACGGCGCCGTCCACCGGCGGGAACACAAAGGTCAGCGCAATGCCGCGCTGGCGGCAGAACCCGGCCAGCTCCACAAGGGCCTGCAAATTTTCCTCGTTTACACTGTAGGCCGAGGCCTGCGGCGTCACGCTTTGCAGCGCGGCCAGCACCTCGCCCGCGTTTTGCACATTGCCCGCCTCGTCTGTTTCCACAGCGGGCAGCGTGCCCTCTTTTGCAATGCCGCCCGCGCCGTACAGCGTGGCAATATAGGCAATTTGGTTTTTGCGGTAGGGCAGGGCCTCGCCCGTCTCGCTGACAAAATCGGCCTGCGTCCAGTGGCCCTCGTCCCGGCTGGCGCCCGTCTGCACGCCCTGCAGGCGCAGCAAAAGCTCGTTGAGCATATCGGCATTGCAGTCAAAATTGAACAGGTAGGCAAGCGGGTTTTCCACCAGCGTGCGGATATGCTCCATGCGGTTGCGGTCATCCCCTGTGCGCAGGGTGTAAAAGCTCACTTCAAAATAGCAGGTGTCCAGGTTTGGGTTCTCTTCTGCAGCCAGGTAAAACAGGTCGATGCTCTCGGCCATCGAGGCGCCGCCAAAGGCCAGGTTTGCCCATGGGCGGCCCGTCAGCTGCGCCACCTGTTCCATGTCGAAGTGCGCCATGCGCGAATCGCCCAGCAAAATGGCGTTTTGCGGGCTGTTTAAATAACTGCGCACGCGGGTGATGTAAGAATCTTCCTGAACGGCGCCGCCCTTGAGGCCGAAGTAGTCATACGGCTCAAAGTAAAGAAAAACGCCGAAATACACAAGGACAGGCGCGCACAGCAGCGCCAGCACAGCTGCAATTTTTTTCAAAGTGTGCGCCCCCCTTTCAGAAATTGGCATACAGGAAGCTGACGGCGCCCGTCAGATACCCGTTGTTGAATAAAAAACCCAGAAAGATAAGCCCGGCAAAAGCATAATAGCACAGCCAGCGCCAGCCGCCCAGCCCCAGCAGCACAGGCGTGGCCTCGCCCTGCACGCTGCGGCGCGAAAAGCGGCGCACGGCGTCCAGCGCACAGCACACAGCAAAGCTGAATGCAAGGAAGGCCGCAAAGGCTGCGGCCAGCAACGGCTTTGCATTGAAGCCGGCCAGGATGATGCCCCACACCTGCGCCAGCACCTCACCGGGCGAGCCGCCCGCAAACTGCGCCGTCAGCACATACAGGGCGTCCTGCACGCTGGCCGCGCGGAAGAACACCCATGCGGTATGCACCAGAAGAAAGGTGAACAGGCACTGCCACACGCTGGCAAGCTTTCCGTCGCGCCGGATGGGAAGCAGGGCGTAGGCCTTTGCGCGCACAGGCTCCAGCACGGCGCCCGCCACCTGATACAGCCCGTGCAGAAGGCCCCAGATAAGAAATGTGAGGCCCGTGCCGTGCCACAGGCCAGACACGGCAAAGGTTGCCAAAAGGTTTATATATTTGCGCGCCGTGCCCTTGCGGTTGCCGCCCAGGGGAATGTAGACATAATCCCGCAGCCAGGCCGACAGCGACATGTGCCAGCGCCGCCAAAACTCTTTGATAGAGCGCGAGAAATAGGGTGTGTTGAAGTTCTGGGGCAGCTCCAGCCCCAGAACGCGCGCACAGCCCTGCGCCAGCATGGAATAGCCGGAAAAATCGAAATAGAGCTGGAAGGTGTACGCCAGCGCCCCCACTGCCAGCACAGGGCCGGAGTAGGCGCGCACATCGCCCCACACGCCGTTTGCCAGAATGGCCAGCAGGTCTGCCACGCACACTTTGGCCAGCAGGCCTTGCGCCATCAGCACAAGGCCCGAAACGGCCCTGTCTGCGTCAAAGCGGCGCGGTGTTTGCAGCTGCGGCAGAAAGCTGCCCGCCCGCGTGATGGGCCCGGAGGAGATGAAGCCAAAAAAGCTTGTGAACAGGAAAAAGTGCACCGCGCTTTGCGGCACGGGGCACGTTTCCCGGTATACGTCTACGGCACAGCCAATGGCCTGCAGAGTGAAAAAGCTGATGCCAAGCGGCAGCACCAGCGAAAAGCGCTGCGCCGAGGCGGAAAGGCCCAAGGCCTCCAGCGCCTGCAGCGCGCCTTGCGCCATGGGCAGCCCGGCCAGGGCGGCGCCCAGCGCCTTCAGGCCCACCAGCAGGCCAAGGTTCAGCCCCACGGCAAGCCACAGCCTGCGCCTGCGCGCGCTGCCTGCAGCGCGCGCCATCCAGCGCACGGCGGCATAGGTGGCCAGGCTGTCCAAAACCAGCACCGGCAGCCACACCGGCGTGGCAAAGGCATAGAACAGCCAGCTTGCCGCCAGAAGAACGGCATTCTGATATTTTTTCGGCACAAGGAAATAAGCCCCCGCACAAAGGGGGAAAAATGCAAAGAAGGAGAGTGTGTTGAAGCTCAAAGCACGGTGCCCCTTTTCATTCGGATGTTTTGCGCCCGGCGCAGCCCGCGGCCGGGCAGCTGGCACAAAATACTTTTACAATTATAAAGGCGGGCGGCTTTTTTGTAAAGGAAAAGCCGCCCGCGCCCGGCCGCAAAAGGCGGCGGGCCGCGCCCCTTTCGGTTGATATTTGGGCCGTTTTGTATTATACTGTTCTGTGTCTGTATGCAAATAAACGGCCCGCGCCGCGGGCGAAGGAGAGAGGCAAATGGCCCAGACCGTGATGGTGACAGGTGCAGACGGCTTTATTGGAAGCCACCTCACCGAAGAACTTGTGAAAAAGGGCGAGAAGGTAAAAGCCTTCTGCTATTACAATTCGTTTGGCAAATGGGGCTGGCTGGATACGCTGCCCCAAGATATCAAAAATGAGATCGAAGTGTTTATGGGCGATATCCGCGACCCGAACGGCGTGCGCACGGCCATGAAAGGGCAGGACGTGGTGTACCACCTGGCGGCGCTGATTGCCATTCCCTTCAGCTATCACTCGCCGGACAGCTATGTGGATACGAACATCAAGGGCACGCTGAACGTGCTGAACGCCGCGCGCGACGTGGGCACAAAGCGCCTGCTGGTCACCTCTACCAGCGAGGTGTACGGCACGGCCCAGTATGTGCCCATTGACGAAAAGCACCCCTTCCAGGGGCAAAGCCCCTATTCTGCCACCAAAATTGGCGCGGACAGGCTTGCCGAGAGCTTCTACCGCTCGTTTGGCCTGCCTGTCACCATTGTGCGCCCGTTCAACACCTACGGGCCGCGCCAGTCGGGGCGGGCGGTGATTCCCACCATTATTACGCAGCTGCTCAGCGGCGCGCAGGAGATTAAACTGGGCAGCCTGGAATCTTCGCGCGATTTCAACTATGTGAAGGACACGGCGGCCGGGTTTATGGCCATTGCCGCCTGCGACAGGGCCATTGGGGAAGAAATCAACATTGCCACAGGCAAGGACATCTCGATTGGCCAGCTTGCCGAAGAGCTCATCCGTCAGATAAACCCCGCCGCACGCGTGGTGTGCGACGCCCAGCGCGTGCGCCCGGAAAACAGCGAGGTGTGGCGGCTGTGCGGCAGCGCGGAAAAACTGCGCGCCCTGACGGGCTGGCAGCCGGCTTACACCTTTGAACAGGGCCTTGCCGAGACGGTGGAGTGGATTCGCGGGCATATGGATTCGTTCCGCACGGGCGCATACGTCCTGTAATTGGAATGACAAATTATACAAATTGGAGAGAACTTGAATGCAGCACACAGCCATAGACGGAACCGCCAAAAAGCGCCGCGCAGCCCTTTGGGCGCTGTGTACGGCGCTGGCTGTGCTGTGTGCGGTGGCTGTGACGTATTATTGGCGCGTGTTTTACGCATATACGGCCGTTCCGGCTGTGCCCCTTGCGCTGTGCGCGGCTGCGCTTGCGCTGTGCGGCGCCGTGGCCGTTTGGGCCTGCGTCTACCTGTGCCGCAGCTTTGCCGCGCGCGCGGCGCTGGCCATTCTGCTGTGCGGGGCGCTGTTCTGCTTTGCAAACCCGCCCATGCAGGCGCCGGACGAGAGCACGCATTTTCTGCGCGCCAACGCCATCAGCATGGGCCGCTTTGATTTCGACTATGACAGGCCCTACCCGGCCGATGTAAACGCGCTGATAGAGGCGTTTTCCGGCTCGTATGTGAACGCGAACACCACCTTCTGGCTGGAGCACGACGAGGCCGGCCAGCTGATGGGGGGCGGCTCCAGCGCCAATTATGCCATTAAGCAGTTTGCCGACGGCACGCGCACCGGCATTGCGGACGGGTTTGCCCGCTATGCGGCCCTGTGCGAAAGCGGCGACGCGCCCGGCGTGGCCGAACCGCAGATGTTCCAGGTGCTGCCGTATCTGCCGCAGGCGCTGTGCATGGCGGCAGCGCGGCTGCTGGGGTTTGGGGCACTGGGGCAGCTGTATGCCGGGCGCCTTGCCAACCTGGCCGTGTATACGGCGCTGTGCTGGCTGGCGCTGAAAAACTGCCGGCGCTACCAAACCGTGTTTCTGGCGGTGATGCTTTTGCCGCTGAGCCTGTTTATTGCAGCCAGCGCCAATTATGACGCAGTGGTGCTGGGCTGTTATTACCTGGCAGCCAGCTATTACTGCAAAGACGAAATTACAGACAGAGACATTGCGGTGTTTGCCGCGGCGTTCCTTCTGATGAACGCCATCAAGCCATACATCAACCTTTTGTGGCTGGCTTTGCCGCTTATTTTGCCCAAAAAGGCGTGGAAATCCCGCTTTCGAAAATGGCAGGTGGCGGCTGTGCTGCTGGTTGTGGCGGTGCTGGCCGTCACCAAGCTGGTAGATTGGTATGGCACGGCACTGCGCTATGATTACCCGCCGGTAGAGAGATATTTGGGCGACACGGTGAACCAGGTGGAACAGCTGAAATTTGTGCTGGCAAACCTGCCGCGCACCTTTATGGTGTTTGTGGGCTCGCTGTACGAGCGCGGCTTGTTTTTGGGCGAGCTTGGCACCTTTGGCGCCATGGACCTCTCCATCCCGGTGGTGCAGCTGTTCAGCGTGCTGGCGCTGTGCCTTGGCGCGGCGCTGGCCGTGCATGAAAAAAGCAGCCTGACACCCAAAAGCGCAGTGGGGCTTTTGGGGCTGGCCGTGTTCTATGTGTTCGGCGTGATGGCAGCGCAGTATATCACCTATACGCCGGTGGGCCTGCCCCATGTGGCGGGCGTGCAGGCGCGGTATCTGCTGCCTGCATTTCTGATGCTGTTTGTGCTGGCGGCCGCGCTGTTAAGCCATGTGCTGGCGCCTGCCCGCGCAGGCGGGCGCCGCGCCGAGGGGCTGGCGCTTTCCGCATGCGGGGCAGTGGCGGCCATCAGCGCCGTGCTTTTGTTCCAGCACTATTTCGTGGGGCCTGTGTGCCTGGTGCCGTAAGGCGCACAGCGTCCCGTTCCGCGGCGCTGTGCGCGGCGAAGAAACCAACGCAGAGAGGATGAACGCTTTGACGGCTTTTCTGGAATGCCTTGCCACGTTCTTCGCCGTGTGTGTGTTAAGCGTGTTTGCGGCAAAAAAGTGGAAGGTGCCTGCGGGCGCCGCGCCCTTTGCCGTGCTGTGCGGCACGGTGCTGTGGTATTCGGCCATGGCCTGCATCAACCAGCTGATGCCTGCGGGCATTTTGTGGTTTGGCATGGTCATCGCGGCGCTGTGCTGGCTTTGGCTGCGCCGCAGGCAGCTGAATTTCCGGGCGCTTGTCACCCCGGCCACCGTGTTTTTTGTGGTGGCGGGCGTGGCTGTGATTGCCCTGCTGGCGGTGCGCCAGCCCGTGTTCACCCAGTGGGACGAATTCAGCTTCTGGGGCCTGGCGCCCAAGGTGGTAAAAAGCACCGGCCAGCTTTACACCTATAACCCCGGCGAAATGCGCGTTACCACCTATGTGCCCGGCCTTATTATGCTGGACGAGGCGTTTCAGTTTCTGGGCACACAGTTTGTGCAGTGGAAGGTGTTTGCGGCATACGACATTCTGATGTTTGCCGTGTTTGCGGCCGGGCTCTCTGTGCTGGAGCGCAAGCACTGGCACATTGCCGTGCCCACGGCGGCCGTAATGTGCCTGCTGCCGTTTTTGATGACGATGTACTTCCGCGAGATTAACATGGTGACGGTGTACATCAGCGCCTATGCAGATTTGCCCATGGGCCTTTTGTTCGGCGCGCCGCTGGCGCTGTATTTTTCGCAGGAGGAAAAGACGCCCGCCATTTTGTGGACGTGTGTGATGGGCGTGGCCTTTGTAAGCATTACCAAAGACACAGGCTTTGCCCTGGCCCTTGTGGCGGCGGCCATTCTGTGCTTTGACCTTATTTTTGTGCAGGCCAAAAACAGCGTGCGCCTTACAGGACGGGTGGGCGGCCTGGCCGCGAAATGGACGTATTCGGCCTGCCTGATGCTGGCCCCGCTTGCCACCTATTTTGGCTGGGCCCAGCACATGGCCATGACGCTGGGCGTCAGCCGTTCGAATTTGGGCGGCGACCGAAACATGAGCCCGGTGCAGCTTCTGGCCACCGGGCTGGGCGAGCTGTTTGGCATCAACCGCACCGAGCGCTTTTCCCGCGTGATGGGCGAGATGTGGCAGGCGTTTTACTCCACAAAGCTTACCATGTTCAATGTGGGCAGCCAGCAGGGCGGCGTGGGCCGCATTGTCAACGGCTCGGGCGCCGTGGTGGTGGCGCTTATTCTGGCCATTCTGCTGGGGGCTTTTCTGCTGGAAAAGGGCCGCAGGCGCCGGGGCATTGCCTGGTTTTCCCTGTGGAGCACGCTGGGCTTTGCCGCGTATTATATCTTCATTGGCTTCACCTATGTGTATGTGTTCTCGGAAGCGGCCGAAATGACGGATTACAACCGCTATATCTACCCCTACTACACGGGCTGGCTGCTGGCGGCGCTTGCCATTTTTGCGGCCGCATTGCGGCGCGCAAAGCCCGGCGCGCTGATGCACTGGGCGCTGCTGGCGCTGACGGCGGTGTGCGCCTGGCGCGTGGCCACCTTTGTGCCCGCAGAGCTGACGGTGCTGAACGATTTGACGGGCGCACTTTCCGAGCGCACGAAGAACACCGAAAGCGTAGAGCAGGCCAAGGCCCTGCTTACCGAAGAGGACAGGGTGTTCTATATTGCTATGCCGGACAACGGCATCAGCTGGTTTGTGGACAGCTTCGATTTCTACCCCGAGGTGCATGTGGATTACAGCTTCGGCGGCGGGAACTGGATGGATACCACCCTTACGCGCAGCATTGACCTGCCGGCCAATTTTACAGACGAGCAGGTGGAGTATTTCCTCTCGCACCCGCTGACGCCGGAGACCGTGTGCGAGTACATCGACCAGACGGGCTGCACGGCCATTTTCATCCGCAAGCTGGACGGCGCGTTTAAAGAGCAATACGGCCATCTGTTCTCGGACGGCCTGGAGGGCGACTGGCAGCTGTACCGCATTGTCAAGGATGAGAGCGGCATGACCTTTGTGCCTGTGCCGGAAGGGGGCAAGATCGTATGACGAAGCTGAAAAGGCTGATGCATGGCGCCCTTGCCAGTGAAAAAAGGCTGATTGCCCTGTGCTATGCGCTGTTTTTTGCCGCCAGCGTGTTGGTGTGCCTTGCCAGTTTTGCCGAGGATGCCTTTCAGCGCGCGGTGGGCAATGTGGTGCCCGCGCAGCTGGATGTGAACGGCTTTGCCCTCACCGACATGCAGCAGGAACAGCCCGGTGTTTTCACCTCTACTTCGCCGGACCCGCGCATGGTGCTGGAGCCTTCGCCCGCCTATGTGCGCACCGTGACGGTGGACTGCACCTTCAGCAAAGACCCGGGCGAATTCTGCATTTTTTACAAAACCTCGCCCCAGCAGACGGAATATGACGCCACCCGCCGCGCCTGGGGCTACCGCCAGGCGGACGGAACCTATTCCTTCACCCTGCCGAAGGGCCGCATCTATGGCCTGCGGCTGGACCCTGGCATTTTTACAAACCTCACCTTTGAGGTGAACAGCATCACCATCAACGCGCCGCGCAGCTTTTTCTCCTGGTTTGCGCCCACACCCGTCTGGGTGCTGGGGCAGGCGGTGGTGCCGCTTTTGATGGCGGCTGTGGCAAAAAACGTGCGCGGGCTGTGGGCGCGGCTGGCCGCCCTGCGCAAAGCGGGGCCGGGCGCATGAAAAAGCCCCGGCCGCGGCCGGCCGGGCGATAAGATATAAGGGAAAGAGATGCACAAAACCATGACAGAGAAGAAATTCATTCCGCTGAGCGTGCCGAATTTTTGCGGCAACGAAAAGGCATATGTGAACGACGCAGTGGTGAGCGAGTGGGTGTCCACAGGCGGCAGCCTTGTGCCGAAGTTCGAGCAGGCCGTGGCATCCTATGTGGGCATGCCCGGCGCGGTGGCCTGCAACTCCGGCACGTCCGGCCTGCACCTTGCCATGATGATGGCGGGTGTGGGCCGCGGCGACGAGGTGCTGGTGCCCACGCTGACCTTTATTGCGGCGGTGAACCCCGTGCGCTATGCCGGGGCCGAGCCCATCTTTATCGGCTGCGGCGACAGCCTGTGCATCTGCCCCACTTTGGTGGAGGAATATCTGGCGCAAAATGCCGAGCTGCGCGACGGCCAATGCTTCAACAAGCGCACGGGCGCGCACATCAGGGCCATGGTGGTGGTGCATGTGTTCGGCAACATGGCCGCCATGCCCGAGCTGATGCGCGTGGCAAAGAAATACGGCCTTACGGTGATAGAGGACGCCACCGAGGCGCTGGGCACGAAATATACCGAGGGCGAGTATGCGGGCAGAATGGCCGGCACCATCGGCGACATTGGTGTGTACAGCTTTAACGGCAACAAAATCATCACCACCGGCTCTGGCGGCATGGTGGTGTCGAACCATTCGGATTGGCTGGAACATGCGCGCCACCTCTCTACGCAGGCCAAATCGGACGAGCTGAACTATCTGCACGACGAGGTGGGCTACAACTACCGCCTGACGAACCTGCAGGCCGCGCTGGGCCTGGCACAGATGGAGCAGCTGGAAAGCTTTATTGCTCATAAAAATGCCATGTACCATTTCTATTTCGAACGGCTGAACGGCAAGCATGGCTATGGTATCATGCCGTTCCGCGCGGGCGTGCGCTCGAACAAATGGTTCTACAGCCTGTATGTGTCCGACGAGTGCCCGCTGCGCCGCGACGATGTCATCCGCGCGCTTGCCGCAGAGAAAATTCAAACGCGGCCTATCTGGGGCCTCATTCAAGACCAGGCCGATTACCCGAAAAACGAACACTACGGCGAAGCGCTGGCGCGCCATTACCTGGCGCGCATTGTGAACCTGCCGTGTTCTACCAGCCTGACACAAGAAGACGCCCAGCGCGTGGTGGACACGCTGCTGGCGCTGTAAGGGGCAAACGCGGGCGGAAAGGTGGCGAGCGCGATGCGCATTGACGATTTGATTATTGACGAAAACAAAACCGTGCTGGACGCCATGCACCAGCTGAACGACACCGGCCGGGCCATTCTGTTTGTGGCGCCGGACGGCGTGCTGCAGGGCGTGGTGACAGATGCGGACGTGCGCCGGTATATTTTGCGCGGCGGCGCTTTGACAGGCCCTGTGCGCGATATGGCAAACTATTCGCCCAAAAGCCTGCCCATAGAGCGGCGGCGCGAGGCAAAGCGCCTGATGCTGGAAAAGGCCATTGGCGCTGTGCCCCTGCTGGATAAACAGGGCCGCATTGAGGACGTGGCGTTTGCCGCGGGCCTTGATATTGACACCCGCAAGCGCGCCAACCTGCCTGTGGTGATGATGGCGGGGGGCCTTGGCACAAGGCTGTACCCTTACACCAAAATTCTGCCAAAGCCGCTGATTCCCGTGGGCGAGCTGCCCATTGCCGAACATATCATTCACCGCTTCACAGACATTGGCTGCCAGCGCGTCATTCTGGTGGTGAACTATAAAAAGAACATGATCAAATCGTATTTCAACGATTTGGAAAAAGATTACACCGTGGAATATGCCGAAGAGGACGAGCCGCTTGGCACGGGCGGCGGCCTGAGCCTTTTGAAGGGCCGCGTGACGCAGACGTTTTTCTTCACAAACTGCGATATCCTCATTGACGCCGATTTTGGGGACCTCTACCAATATCACAAGGCGCACGGCAACGCCGTCACCATGGTGTGTGCTGTGAAGCACTTCACCATCCCCTACGGCGTGGTGGAGCTGGGCGAAAACGAAGAGGTGCGCGAGATACGCGAAAAGCCGGAGATGAACTTCCTCACCAACACGGGCGTGTATGTGGTGGAGCCTCAGGTGATTGATATGGTAGAGCCGGGTAAGCCGGCGCTGTTCACCGATATTCTGGATAAAGTGCGTGCGGCGGGCCTGCGCGTGGGTGTGTACCCCGTCAGCGAGCACTGCTGGATGGACATGGGCCAGATGGAAGAGCTGGACGCCATGCGCCGCCGCATGGAAAACGCATAAAGAAAGGGGCAAAGCCATGAGCATCCTGATTATTGCCGAGGCTGGCGTGAACCACAACGGCAGCCTTGCCATGGCAAAACAACTGGCCGGCGTGGCAAAGGCCGCCGGGGCCGACATTGTCAAATTTCAAACGGCAAAGCCGGAGCTGGTTATCAGCCGCTTTGCCGAAAAGGCGGAATATCAGAAGGCCGAGACGGGTGAAGCAGAAAGCCAGCTGGAGATGTGCAAACGCATCCACCTCACGTTTGACGAGCACGCGCAGCTGAAAGAATACTGCGATTCCATCGGCATTGCATATCTGTCCACCCCGTTCGATTTGGACAGCATCGATTTTCTGCAGCAGCTGGGCACGCCCATGTGGAAGGTGCCCAGCGGCGAAATTACCAACCTGCCGTATTTGGAGAAGATAGCGGCCACCAAAAAACCGGTGATCCTCTCCACCGGCATGAGCATGATCAGCGAAATTGAGGACGCGCTTACTATCCTGGAGGACGGCGGCGCCGGGCCCATCACGCTTTTGCACTGCAACACCGAATACCCCACGCCCATTGAGGACGCAAACCTGCTTGCCATGCAGGATCTGCGCGAGCAGTTCGGCCTGCCGGTGGGCTATTCCGACCACACGGCGGGCATTGAGGCGGATATTGCGGCCGCGGCGTTGGGCGCTGTGGTGATTGAAAAGCATTTCACGCTGGATAAAGCCCTGCCCGGGCCAGACCACAAGGCCAGCCTTTCACCGGAAGAGCTGACGGCCATGGTGGCCGCCGTGCGCAAAACGGAGCTGGCGCTGGGCGACGGCCGCAAGCATGTGACGGAAAGCGAGGCCAAAAACAAGCCCATTGCCCGCAAAAGCATCCTTGCAAAGCGGGACATCAAAAAGGGCGAAACGTTCACGCCGGAAAACCTCACCGTAAAGCGCCCGGGCGACGGCATCAGCCCCATGCGCTGGTACGATGTGCTGGGCAAAACGGCAAAGCGGGATTTTGCCGAGGATGAGAAAATAGAACTGTAAGCCGGGTGCCCGGCAAAAGGGGGCATGTGCCGTGGAAAAAAAGACCGTGTGCGTGGTGACGGGCACGCGCGCCGAATACGGCCTGCTGCGCGGCGTTGTAAAAAAGCTGGCGCAAAGCCGCACGCTGGCCGTGCGCCTTGTGGTGACGGGCGCGCATCTGGCGCAGGAGTTTGGCATGACGGTGCGCGAGATAGAGGCCGACGGCGTGCCCATTGCGGCGCGCATCCCCATCCTGAAATTCGGCACAGGCACGGCGCTTGCCACTGCCAAGACAACAGCCTATGCGCTGGAACAGTTTATTGACTATTTTACCGCGCACCGGCCGGACATGGTGCTGGTGCTGGGCGACCGGTATGAAATTTTTGCCGTGGGGCAGGCGGCGGCGCTGCTGGGCATCCCGCTGGCGCATATCTCTGGCGGGGACGTCACCTATGGCGCGGCGGATGATTACTTCCGTCACTGCCTCACCAAAATGGCCTCGCTTCATTTCCCGGCATGCGAAGAGTATGCCGCGCGTGTGGTGCGCATGGGCGAGGCGCCCGAGACGGTGCACTGCGTGGGCGGCCTTGGCGACGAGAACATTCGCAGCCTTCCTCTTTTGGAAAAGCCCGCCCTTGCGCAAAGCCTGGGCCTTGCGCTGGCGCGGCCCTATGCCCTTGTTACCTATCACCCCGAAACGGCGGGCGGCGCCAGCCCCACTGCACAGTTTGAGGCGCTTTTGCGCGCGCTGGCAAGCTTTGACGGGCTGGATGTCATTTTTACAAAATCCAATGCGGACGCAGGCGGCGGCGCCATCAATGCACAGATTGACGAGGCCTGCGCAAAGCAGCCGGGCCGCTGGGCCGCGTTTACAAGCCTTGGCGTGCTGCGTTACCTTTCGGCCATGAAATATGCGGCGGCCGTGGTGGGCAATTCCTCTTCCGGTGTGGTAGAGACGCCCACCTTCCGCGTGCCGGCCGTAAACATTGGCGCGCGGCAGAAAGGGCGCATCATCTGCGCCAATGTGCTGTGCTGCGAGGCGGATGAGGCCAGCATCCGCACGGCGGTGGAAACGGCGCTCAGCCCGGCGTTCCGCCAAAAGGCGGCCGGGGCAAAAAGCCCATATGACGGCGGCCCCACCTCGGCGCGCATTGTGGCGGCGCTGGAGCAGTGGGCGCAAAGCCCTGCCTTTGGCCGGCCGAAAACTTTTTATGACGCACCCTGTGAGGAGGAAAAGGCATGAGCTGGGACGAGATAATAGCCGCCCTTTCCATGCTGTGGGCCCGCCAGAAGCCAGAGCTTCTGCAGCTTTTGCAGCCCGGGCTGTATAAGGCGCTGCGCCTTGCGCTGGTGGGCACGGTGACGATGGCCGTGCTGCTGGCGGCGCTGCTGGTGGTGCGCCTTGTAAAAAAGCAGAAAAAGGGCCTTGTGGCGCTGGGCGTGTGCCTTGGCTTGTGCGTGGGCGCCGGCGCGGCGCTGTATCTGCCGCGCCCTGTGCTTCCGGCCGGCGGGGCCGGTGCGGGCGTGTCGGTTTCGGTGCTCAGTGCACAGGACGCATTCACCTTTGCGCCGTCCACACAGGCGCAGGTGAACGCCGAGGCCAATAAGGCGCAAAGCGAGCAGGCCGCCATGGAAAACGAGACAGGCACAGCCGTCACCCAGGCGTCGGCCCAAATGGGCCAGGTGCCCGCAGAGGCGCGCAGGCTTACCGTGACGCAAGAGGGGGCCAGCGCCATTTTGCAGGCGCTGAGCAGCGCCGCCCGCACCCCCACGCTGCGCCAAAACCTGCCGGACCTGTCGGGGCAGCAGACGCTGTACGTTACAGTGCGCACAGGCGATGCGGCGCAGGTGGTGTGCCTGACGCAGCAGGGCGCCTTTGTGCAGGCCAAAACGAAAAACGCCGTGGTGTACCGCATTGCGGATGGCGCCGGGCTGTACGAAACGGTGCGCACAGCCTGCCTGTGAGCGCGCAAAAAAGGAGAATGCCAGATATGGAAACATTGCTTGTGATAGGCCTTGGCAGCATGGGAAAACGCCGCGTGCGCCTTTTGAAGCGCGCGCGGCCCGGGGCAGCTTTGTGCGGGGTAGACCTTTCCCCCGCGCGCCGCGAAGAGGGCGAGGGCCTTGGCCTTTCGATGTATGAAAGCCTGGAGGCTGCCCTGGCTGCGCAGGCGCCGCGCGCGGCGTTTGTGTGCACAGCGCCCATCACCCATGCCAAAATAATTGCCCGGCTTCTGCAGGCGGGCGTGCCCGTGTTTACCGAGCTGAACCTGGTGGATGACGGCTACGATGAGCTGATAGCGGCGGCAAAGGAAAAGGGCGTGCCGCTGTTTTTATCCAGCACCATGCTGTACCGCGGCGAAACGCAGTATATCAAGCGCCGCGTGCAGGAATTTTCCAGGCCTGTGAACTATATCTATCATATCGGGCAATACCTTCCCGATTGGCACCCGTGGGAAAATTATAAAAACTTTTTTGTGGGCGATAAGCGCACCGGCGGTGTGCGCGAGATATTCGGCATTGACCTGCCCTGGCTTTTGGATACATTTGGCCCGGTGAAGCACCTCTATGTGGAAAAGGATAAGCTCAGCGCCCTGGAGATAGACTACCCGGACACCTATTTCACCGTGCTGCGCCACGAAAACGGCACCAAGGGCGTGCTGGCGGTGGACGTGGTGAGCCCCAAAGCCGTGCGCAATTTTGAGGTGTTTGGCGAGGGGCTGCACCTGTTCTGGGAGGGCAGCCCGCAATCTTTGGCGGAATATGACGCCGCCCGCAAGTGCAAGGTGCCGGTGGACACCTACACCAGCGTAGAGCACGACGCGCGCTATTCCGACAACATTGTCGAGAATGCCTATGCCGACGAGCTGGAGGAGTTTTTTGCCGTGCTGGAGGGCAGGGGCACCGCGCGCTATTCCTTCGAAAAGGATAAACAGACCATTGCCCTGATCGAGCGCATCGAACAGGCATAAAAAACCGGGAAAGGCGGCCCTGTGTATGAAGGTGCTGTTCTGCGGCCTTGGCTCTATTGGCACAAGGCATTTGAAAAACCTGCATGCGGTGGCGGCGCGCAAGGGCGTGCCCGTGCAGGCGTATGCGCTGCGCAGCTCTGCGCGCGCGCTTCCAGCCGGGACAAAGGCTCTGCTGGCGGGCGAGTTTTGCACCCTGCCGCAGGGGGCGCAGTTTGACGCGGCCTTTCTTACAAACCCCACCAGCCTGCACTACGGCACGCTGTGCGCGCTGCGCGGCAAAGCCGGGGCCCTGTTCATCGAAAAGCCCATTTTTGACGCGCCGGGCAAAAACCTGGATGCCTGCCTTGTCCCGGGCCAGAAAGCTTATGTGGCGGCCCCCATGCGCTGGTGCGGCGTGATGCTGGCCCTGAAGCGCCTTTTGCCGCAGCTGAAGCCGTATTCGGCGCGGGTGATCTGCTCGTCTTACCTGCCGGACTGGCGGCCCGGTGTGGATTACCGCACCGTGTATTCTGCACACAGGGCCATGGGCGGCGGCGTGGCCATTGACCTGATTCACGAGTGGGATTATCTGGCCGAGCTGTTCGGCATGCCGCGGCAGGTGTATTGCCTGAAGGGAACTTACAGCGAGCTGGAGCTGGACTCTGACGACCTGGCCGTATATATTGCGCGCTACGACACGCTGCTGGCAGAGGTGCACCTGGATTACTTCGGCCGCACCTACCGCCGCAGCATAGAATTGTTCTGCAAAGACGGCACCGTTACGGCAGATTTTGGTGCGGGCACGCTGACATTGGCAGACGGGCGCGTGGAAGCGTACGAAGAGCCGGTGAACGAGCGCTATGTGCGCGAAATGGAATATTTTCTGGAATATGCGCTGCATGGCACGGGCGAAAGCCTGAACCCGCCGCACACGGCGCAGGAAGTTTTGAAAATTGCACTGGGGGAAGCGTAACGGTATGGAACATGTATTGGTCACCATCTGCGGGCGCGCGGGCTCGAAGGGGTTCAAAAACAAAAACCTGAAGATTTTTGACGGCCTGCCGCTCAGCCATTACAGCCTGGCTGCGGCCAAACTGTTTGAACGGCAGAACCCGCAGCTGAGTGTGGATATCTGCCTGAACACCGACAGCGAGCTGCTGATTAACACAGTGGTGGAAAAATACCCCGAGGTGTCTGTGCTGCGCCGCCCGCAGGAGCTGTGCGGCGATGTGGTGCCCAAGATGATGGTGTACCAGCACAGCCTGCGCGAGATGGAGCGCCGCACGGGCCAGCGCTATGCGCACCTGATTGACCTTGACATCACAAGCCCCCTGCGGCAGGAGCAGGATGTCTCTGGCGCATATGCCGAAAAGCTGCGCCGCCCGGAGCTGGACCTTGTGTTCAGCGTGTGCCCGGCCCGCCGCACGCCCTATTTCAACATGGCAAAGCTGGAGGACGGGCTTGCCAAGCGCGTCATCGACCATCACTTCACCGCGCGCCAGCAGACGCCGCCTGTGTACGATTTGAACGCATCCATCTATGTGTTTGAGCGCGCATTTCTGCTGGAAAACGAGACGGGCTTTTTGTGGGACGGCAAGTGCGGCATTTACCAGATGTTCGACACCGGCATCATCGACATTGATTCAGAAGAGGATTACCGCCTGATGGAGGCCATTGCGCGCCATTTGTACGCCGCCATGCCCTCGTTCGGCGCGGTGCGCGACGCAGTGCGGAAATAGGCGCCCGGCGCTGTTTTGCAGGGCTGGAAACGCAGAAGAGGCACGCGCCCAGGCGCTGGCTGCATTTGGCAGAAAGCGGCCGGGCGCGTGTGTTTGCCTGGCCCCCGGCGGCCTGGCGTGGGGCCGGGCCGTACACCGGGGCTGCGCCTGGCCGAGGGGCCGGTTACATGCATGCACTTGCAGCGCGCGGGGCGCTTTGGGCGGCCGCGATGGCGCTGCAAGCGCGGCACATGGAGAAAGGTGGTGTGCGCCATGGAGCGGCAGCAGGAAATTCTGGAATTTACGCTGGAGGCCGGCCGTGTGCTGCTGGCCAACGGCGGCGAAATTTTTCGCGTGCAAGAGACCATGCAGCGCATTGCGGCAAGTTACGGCGCGCAGGAGTTTCATGTATATGTGCTGACAAACGGCCTGTTTGCCTCGCTGAAAGGCAACGGGGAAACCTTTTCGGGTGAAGTGCGCAGCGTGAACGTCACCAATATCCACCTCAAGCGCATTGTGGCCGTAAACGAGCTCTCGCGCGCCATCGAACGCGGGGGAGTGCCGCTGGACGAGGCGTTTCGCAGCCTGCGCGCCATTGAAAAGATGCCGGGCTGGCCGTCCTGGCTGCGCGTGCTGGCGTGCGGCGTGGGCGCCGCGGGCTTTGCCTACCTGTATGGCGGCACGCCGCTGGACGCGCTGGCGGCGCTGCTGGCCGGCTTTGCGCTGGAGCCGCTGCGCATTTTTCTTGCGCGCCGCGGCACAAACCGCTTTATTGAAAATTTGCTCAGCGCCGCATGGGTGGCCGCCGTAAGCGTGGCGGCCGTGCAGCTGATGAACCAGTTGGGCGCGGCGTGCAGCATCGACAAGGTGATCATCGGCGGCATCATCCCGCTGGTGCCGGGCATTGCGCTGACGAACGGCGTGCGCGACATTGCGGGGTGCGATTATCTATCCGGCACCATCCGCGGCATTGAGGCGCTGCTGATTGGCGCCGCCATTGCGCTGGGCGTTGGCTTTGTGCTGGGCGCCAGCGCGGCCCTTCCGGGGGTGATTGCGCAGTGATGGCACAGCTTTTGGTTCAGTGCGGGGTATCATTCATAGCGGTGCTGGCGTTTGCCATCCTGTTCCACGCGCCCCGGCGCGAATGGGCCCCCTGCGGCCTCACCGGCATGGTGGGCTGGGTGGTGTACTGGCTGGCCGTGCAGGGCGGCGTTTCGGTGGTGGCGGCCTCGCTTTACGGCACGCTGGCGCTGGCGCTGCTCAGCCGTGTGTTGGCTGTGGTGCGCCGCTGCCCTGTCACCGTGTTTCTCACCGGCGGCATTTTCCCGCTGGTGCCGGGCGCGGGCATTTATTATACGGTGTACGCCTTTATCACCGGCGATAACGCGGGCGCCCTGTTTAAGGGCGTGGAAACGTTAAAAATAGCCGGTGCCATCGCCCTGGGCATTGTTTTGGTGCTGGCGTTGCCAAGGGGCGTGTTCCGCGTGTTTGCCGCGCGGGAAAAACGGTAATAAAACGCCTGCCGGAAAGGCGCGTTGCTGCAGGGTGCGCTTTTAAAAGCGTGCCCTGCTTTTTGGTGTGGCACGGATAAAAGCACAATATATACGATAAATAAAATAAAATAAAAAACTGGTATTTAACACAAATTATTGTGGTGCGCGATATTTCCAGTTGACAGGGCACGGGCCGTGTAGTAAGATAAACGTGCGCCATATGACTGACGGAAACGGTGGAGAGATACCACGTGGAGTATGGCGCTTAGGTTGCCGGCCGTCTGGGCAAGTTTTGCCTGGAGGTGCGGCTTTTTTCTTTTTCCGGCGGGTTTTGCCCGCACACAGCGGGGGGCATATGGTAGGTTACCTTCATTCCATTGAATCGATGGGCAATGTGGACGGGCCCGGTGTGCGCACGGTGGTGTTCCTGCAGGGGTGCGCGCTGCGGTGCTGTTACTGCCACAACCCGGACACCTGGCCCGCCGCGGGCGGCGCGCCCACCCAGCCGCAGCAGCTTGTGGAAAAACTGCTGCGCTACAAGCCCTATTACGGGGCCGCGGGCGGCGTGACATTTTCCGGCGGCGAACCGCTTTTGCAGCCGGGCTTTCTGGGCGAGTGCCTGCGGCTGTGCCGGCAGGCGGGCATACACACCTGCCTGGACACGGCGGGCGTGGGGCTTGGCAGCTATGACGCCATTTTGCGCTGGACAGACCTTGTGTTGTTCGATGTAAAGCACGAGACGCCAGAGGGCTACCGGCGCGTGACGGGGTGCGGCATGGAACGGGCAGAAGCGTTTTTGCAGGCCGTGCGCCGGGCGGGCACGCCCATGTGGGTGCGCCATGTGGTGGTGCCCGGCTTAACGGACGGCGAGGCGCACATGCGCGCCCTGGCCGCCTATGTGGAGACGCTGCCGAACGTGCAGCGTGTGCAGCTGCTGCCTTACCACACGCTGGGCGTAAAAAAATATGACGCGCTGGGCATCCCGTATGCGTTGCGCGGCACACCGCCGATGGACGCACAGCTTTGCAGGCAGTATGAAACAGCTTTTTTCTCTGCGTATGCAGAAGACAGGAAAGGGGATCGAAACGGATGATGCAGTACCCGCAGTGGGAGGGCTTTGCGCCCGGCGAATGGCAGCGCGGCATTGACGTGCGCAGCTTTATTCAGAAAAACTTTACCCTGTATGAGGGTGGGGAAAAATTCCTTGCGCCCGTCACGGCGCGCACGAAAGCCGTGTGGGAAAAATGCGAGGCGCTTTTGCAGCAAGAGCTGGAAAAGGGCGTGCTGGACGTGGAGACAAGGCGGTTTTCCGGCATTGATCATTTCGAGCCCGGGTATATCGACAGGGACAACGAGGTGATTGTGGGCCTGCAGACGGACGCACCCTTGAAGCGCATTGTGAACCCTTACGGCGGCATGCGCTGTGCCAAGGCTGCGCTGCAGCAATATGGGTATGCGCTGGATGAAGAGATGGAGAAAACCTTCTCGGAATACCGCAAAACGCACAATGAGGGCGTGTTTGACGCATACCCGCCGCGCGTGCGCGCAGCGCGCCATGTGGGCCTGCTGACGGGCCTGCCGGACGCATATGGCCGCGGGCGCATCATTGGCGATTACCGCCGCGTGGCGCTGTACGGCATTGACGCGCTGGCCGAGGCCAAGCGCCGCGACCTGGACGCGCTGGATGGCCCCATGACAGAGGAGCGCATCCGCCTGCGCGAAGAGGTGTCTGAACAGATTCGCGCGCTGGGCAAAATCAAGGCCATGGCCGCGCGCTATGGCATCGACATTTCCCGCCCTGCCAGGGACGCAAAAGAGGCGGTGCAGTTTTTGTACATGGCCTACCTTGCGGGCATCAAGGAAAACAACGGCGCCGCCACCTCGCTGGGCCGCACCTCCACCTTCCTGGATATCTACATTGAGCGCGACCTGGCGCGCGGCGCCATCACAGAGGCCGAGGCACAGGAGTTAATTGACCAGTTCGTCATCAAGCTGCGCCTGGTGCGCCATCTGCGCACGCCGGATTACAACGAGCTGTTCGGCGGCGACCCCACATGGGTGACAGAGTCGATTGGCGGCATCAGCCTGGACGGCAAACCGCTTGTGACCAAAACGTCGTTCCGCATTCTGCACACGCTGACAAACCTGGGCACTGCGCCGGAGCCGAACCTCACCGTGCTGTGGAGCGAGCATTTGCCCCACAAATTCAAGCGCTACTGCGCCAAAATGTCGATTGCAACAGATTCCATCCAGTACGAGAACGACGATATCATGCGCCCCATCTATGGCGACGACTATGCCATTGCCTGCTGCGTCTCTGCCATGCGTGTGGGCAAGCAGATGCAGTTTTTCGGCGCGCGCTGCAATTTGGCAAAGGCTCTGCTGTACGCCATCAACGGCGGTGTGGATGAAATCAAGGGCGGCGTCATTGTGCCGGGCATCGAACCCATCACGGATGAAGTGCTGGAGTACGACAAGGTGCGCGCCAACTACGAGAAGGTGCTGGAGTATACGGCCGGGCTGTATGCCGACACCATGAACATCATCCATTACATGCACGACAAATATGCCTACGAGGCCGGGCAGATGGCGCTGCACGACACAAATGTAGAGCGCATTATGGCCTTTGGCGTGGCCGGGCTTTCGGTGGCGGCAGATTCTCTTTCGGCCATCCGCTGGGCCAAGGTGCGCCCGGTGCGCAACGAACAGGGCATTGCAGTGGATTTTGCCATTGAGGGCGATTTCCCGAAATATGGCAACGATGACGACCGCGCAGACGACGAGGCCGTATATCTGGTGAAAAAGTTCTCTTCCGAGCTGAAAAAGCACCCGCTGTACCGCAACGCCATGCATACGCTTTCCGTGCTTACCATTACCTCGAATGTGATGTACGGCAAAAAGACGGGCTCTACGCCGGATGGCCGCAAGGCGGGCGAGGCGTTCGCCCCCGGCGCAAACCCCATGCACGGGCGTGACAGCCACGGCGCACTGGCGTCGCTGAACTCGGTGGCAAAGCTGCCCTACCGCGACGTATGCCAGGACGGTGTGTCCAACACCTTCTCCATCATCCCCAAAGCGCTGGGCTGGGACGAAGAGAGCCGCGAGGTGAACCTTGTGTCCATTCTGGACGGTTACTTCCAGCAGGGCGCGCACCATTTGAATGTGAATGTGCTGAACCGCGAGTTGCTGCTGGACGCCATGGACCACCCGGAAAAATATCCCTCGCTTACCATCCGCGTATCCGGCTATGCGGTGAATTTTCATCGCCTCAGCCGTGCCCAGCAGGAGGAAGTGGTGCGCCGCACCTTCCACGAGGCTGTGTGAAAAAGAAAAGGTTCCATTTCAAAACCCCCTCCCGGCCGGGAGGGGGTTTTTGGCTGGAAGTTACAGGCCGCCCTGAAAAGCAGCGGCTTTCAGCACGCCGTGCTCGGTGGCCACCAGCGGCAGGCGCACGTCATGCCCCTCCATGGGCACACGCGCAAGAAGCTGCCAGGAAAAACAGCACAGCACGGTGGTGCTGCCCGGCCGCAGCAGGGGCAGAAAGGTGTCGTAATAGCCCTTGCCATGGCCAAGGCGCCCGCCTGCCTTGTCGGCAGCCACGCAGGGCACCAGGCAGAGGTCAACCGCCTGCGGCAGAACGGCCGGGGCCCCTTTTTGGGGCTGCGGAATGCCGAACGCCCCCGGCACAAGGCTGTCAAGGCATGTTACGGCGGCCATGTGCATCTCCCGCTGTGCGGGCCCGCACACCGGCAGGCACAGGCGTTTCCCTGCGGCCAGCACCTCGTGCAGAAAGGCGCGGGTATCCGGCTCTGCCCCCATGCCGAAAAAGGCGGCCACCGTGTGCGCGGCAGCAAACTGCGGCAGGGCGGCCAGCGCCCGGCACAGGCTGCCGGAGGCCGCCGCATGCACGCCCGCAGGCACCGCGGCGCAGGCCTGCCGCACGGCCAGCCGTGCGGCGGCCTTTTCCCCGGCGGGCGTCATGCGGGTTCCTCTTTGGGCAGCACGTCGCTTTCTGAAAAATCTTCCCGGTCCAGCGTCAGGTTCGGGTTATAGAACGGGTCGTGAAGCAGCGCCTCGCCCCAGCGCTGCTTCAGGCGGCGGCGCTCGCCCTCAAAGCGTTCTTTGGCGGGGCCTTTTGTGTCCAGCCCGCGGCTTTTCGATTCGTAATGATACAGCTCGGCATAGGGCGTCCACAGCACGCGCCAGCCCGCCTGGCGCACGCGCAGGCAGAAATCTACGTCATTGAAGGCCACGGTGAAACCCTCGTCCAGCCCGCCCACTTCGTCGTACACACTGGCGCGGCACAACAGGCAGGCCGCCGTCACACAGGAAAAGTTTTGCACGGTGGCAAGGCGGAACATATAACCGCCCGACGCGCGCCGGGCATATTTGTGGCTGTGGCCCGCATATCCGCCCAGGCCAGTGATGACGCCTGCGTGCTGCACAGTGCCGTCGGGGTAATACAGCTTGGCACCCACAATGCCGGCGCCCGGCTGGCTGCACAGCTTCACCATCTCTGTAAGCCACGCGGGGGATATCACTTCCACATCGTTGTTCAAAAGCAGCAAAAATTCGCCCTTCGCCGCCTTCCGGCCAAAGTTATTGATGGCGGAAAAGTTGAAAGGCCCCTGATACTGCACCACGCGGCAGCGGGAATAGGCAGCGTCGCGCGCAATGGTTTCATAATAGGCGAAGGTTTGCGGCTGGGTGGAGTTGTTTTCAATGACAATCACCTCATATGCGGGGTAATCGGTCTTTTCCAAAATGGAACGCAGGGCCTTGTCCAGGTCCTCTGTGTGGTCTTTGTTCGGAATGAGAATCGAGACAAGCGGCGTGTGCGCCAGCGTGTAGTCCACTTTGTAAGTGCTGGGAAACAGCCCGTCCTGCACCGTGCCCTCGGCCCCGGTGCGGGCCAGGTGGGCCGCAATGGCGCGCTTGGCCGCCGCGGTGACATAGGGTTTTGCGGCCGTACCGCCCGAGGTAGAGCCCGCGTGCACCCGCCAGTAGTACAGCACCTTGGGCACATGCACGGGTGTGCACCGCTCGCTCAGCTTCAAAAACAAATCGTGGTCCTGCGCGCCGTCGCAGGCGCTGTCCAGCCCGCCCACGGCGTGGAACAGCCCGGCCTGAAACATGGCGAAATGGCAGATATAATTGCAGCAGTTGAGGTAATCGGGCGCAAAATCCGGCTTGAAATGGCCTGCGCTTGGCCGCTCGATGCTGGTTTCAAACAGGGCCTCGTCGGAATACAGAAACGCTGCGCCCGTTTGGCGGGCGGCTTTCAGCATCTCGTACACCGCGTGCGGGGCCAGCACATCGTCATGGTCCAGCAAAGCGAGATATTCGCCCCCGGCCAGCTGGGCCGCGGCGTTTGTGTTGGCAGAAATGCCGTTGTTTGCCACCTTGCAGTAGCGCACGTTTTTCTTTGCGGCAAAAAACTCGCCCACATAGGCATGCGCCGCATCGGATGCATCCGCCACGCAAAGCTGCCAATTCGGGCAGGTTTGCCCGGCCACGCTGTTCCACATCTGCTCAAGATATGCGCGCGGCGTGTTGTATACGGGCACGCAAATTGAAACATGCGGCCAGGTGGAATAATCCAGCGCGCGCTGGCTTTCCAGCACGGCCTTTGGGGGCAGAAACCGCCCTTTTTTGCTCTTCAGCCGCCGCCGGGCAAAGCCAAGCGCGCGCTGGACGGTGGAAGAAATTCCATCCTGCCGCACCAGCGAAACAAACACAGCGCACAATTCGCGCATACGCTTCAGGCGAAGCCTCATGCCATGTTCCCCCTTTTTTGGAAAACAGGGGGCGGCGCGGGCCGCCCCCTGTCTGGAATGGTGTTACAAATTTGTGCCTGCTAGGCCAGGTGCATAAAGCACGCATGGCCGGCACAAAGGTTTATTTATACCCGTAGTTTTCATACAAAAGCGTGAAGTGCGGGTTGTAGTAAGGGTCCCCGCCCTCTGCCAGCATGGGCGCGTATTTCTGCCGGAAACGCGCGCGCTCGGCCTCGTAGCGCGCCTGGCGCTCGCCGCCCGCTGTGTCTGGCCCGCGGCTTTTCGATTCATAATGCGTGCCCGCGGCAAACGGCGTCATCACGTTCACATAGCCCTGCGCGCGCAGGCGCAGGCAGAAATCCACGTCGTTATAGGCCACGGCAAAATTGGCCTCGTCCAACCCGCCCAGCGCATCGTACAGGCTTTTTTTCACCATCAGGCAGGCGCCTGTCACAGCAGAAAAGTTCTGTGTCGTGGCAAGGCGGTACATATCGCCGGAGGAATCGCCCGGGTGGCCCTTGTGGCTGTGCCCGGCCGAGCCGCCCAGGCCAATGATGACGCCCGCGTGCTGCACGGTGCCGTCCGGATACAGCAGCTTTGCGCCCACGGCGCCCACGTCCGGCCGCTGGGAATAGCTGAGCATTTCGCGGATGGAATCCGGCGCAGTGAACACCACGTCATTGTTCAGCAGCAGAAGATGCTGGCCCGTGGCATAGCGGGCCGCCGTGTTGTTGATGGCAGAAAAGTTGAAAGGCCCCTGATACTGCACCACGCGCAGCCCCGGCAGCGAGGCGCGCGCCGCCTTATACAGGGCAAAGGTGGTGCGCTCGGTAGAATTGTTTTCCACCACAATCACTTCCAGGTTGCGCCAGCCCCCATATTTGTAAATGGAAGCAAGGCAGCGGCGCAAATCCTCGGCGTGGTCTTTGTTCGGAATCAGCACCGAAACGCGCGGCTCGCCCACCACGGCATACCGCGTGCGGTATGCGCCCGGGCAGCCGGGAATGGAGGCCACTTCGCCCGCAAGGCCCAGCCTTTGCAGATGGGCGGCCACCGCCATGGCGCCGGCCTTCAGGGCATAGGGCTTTGCCGAAATATCACCCGCCGTGCTTTGCGCATGGCCGCGCCAGTAATACAGCACTTTGGGAATGTGGCAAACGCTCTTTGCCGCCTCGCACAGGCGCAGTATGAGGTCGTAATCCTGCGCGCCGTCAAACTGCGCGTTCTCGCCGCCGCCCGCGCGGCGAAGCAGCTGCGCCGTGAAAGCGCACAGGTGCGTGATGTAGTTGCATCCCCGCAGGGTGTCGGGCGAATAATCGGGCTTGAAATGATATTCCGAAAGATGTTTCATGGTGCTGTCCAGCACCACTTCGTCCGAGTAGATAAGCTCGGCCCCGCTCTCACAGGCGGCCTTTGCCACCTCGTACAGCGCATTGGGGCTTAAGGCATCGTCGTGGTCCAGCAGGGTAATCCACTCGCCCTCGGCCTCGGCCAGCCCCACATTGGTGTTGGCCGCAATGCCCTCGTTTTTGGCCAAATGCACATAGCGCACACGCTCATCGTGCGCGCGGGCCACCAGCTTGGCGGCGCCGGTGGGCGCGTCCGATGCATCCACCAGCACAAGCTCCCAGTTCTGGTAGCTTTGGGCGCGCACGCTGGCCACCATCTCTTTCAAATAGCGGGGCGGCGTGTTGTACAGCGGCACCACCACGCTGATCAGCGGCTGCCGGGGCAGGGCGTCGTGCCTTTGTGCGCGCAGCTCTTTGCGCAGGGGAACATCTGCGCGCAGCTGCCAGGGCTCTTTGCCGAACACAAGGCAAAGCCGGTAGAACGTCTCGCGCCACAAGGCCTGCCAGCCGCGCGTGCGCAGGCACACAAGGGCGCGGCGCAGAAGGCTGGCGGCGTGCGCGGGGTTGGCTGTGCGCGCCAGGGCTTTGCCAACCGAATCACGCTCGGCCGGGTTTTGCGGCGCGCTCATGCCCCGGCCTCCGGCGCGTGGCCGTTCAGCTCTTTATACGCCGTGCACACTTCGCCGCATGCGCCCTGCATGCGCACACGGCCCTTTTCCAGCCAGGTGGCCTTGTTGCACATGCGCTCGATTTGCTCGATAGAATGGCTTACCAGAATGACAGTGGTGCCGCCGCTCATCAGCTCCTGCATGCGCTTTTCACACTTTTGCTGGAACAGAAAGTCGCCCACAGCCAAAATTTCGTCCGCAATCAGCACATCGGGCTTTGTGGTGGTGGCCACGGCAAAGGCAAGGCGCGACACCATGCCGGAGGAATAGTTCTTCAGCGGAATATCAAGAAAATCGCGCAGCTCGCTGAATTCTACAATTTCGTCGAATTTTTCGCGGATGTACTTCGGCGTCATGCCCAGCACTGTGCCGTTCAGAAAAATATTTTCGCGGGCGGTGAGGTCAAAGTCAAACCCAGCGCCCAGCTCAATCAGCGGCGCAATGGTGCCGCGCACCGTCACGCTGCCCGCCGAGGGCTTGAACACGCCGGAAATCACTTTTAACAGGGTGGATTTACCCGAACCGTTCAGCCCCACAAGGCCATAGAAATCGCCGCGCTCTACCGTGAGCGAAACGTCGCGCAGCGCATAGAATTCTTCAAACTGCAGCTTGCCCTGCACGGCGGCCAGAAAGTATTCTTTCAGGCTTTCGTGCTTTTCTTTGGCCATGTTGAAGCGCATGGAGACATTGTTCACTTCTATCATGCTCATGTTCTGCGCCCCCTTTAAATATGCAGCACGAATTTATCCTGCTGTTTGCGGAACACCAGAAGGCCGAACACAAGCGTGACAAGGGCGCAGGCGCCGCAGATCCACAGCATGCTCCAGCTCAGCATCTCGCCGTCCAGCACGGCGGTGCGGAAGGCGGTGATATACCAGTACAGCGGGTTGAATTTGATAAAGCGGGACATATTGATGGAAAAACCATATACAACCAGCGAACCCATCTGGGAGGGGTCGTAGAATATGGCCGAGAAATACATCAGCATGGTGGTGAACACGCTCCACAAATGCATGATGTCACGGAAGAACACCGTCAAAGTGGCCAGCACAAGGCCCACGCCCAGGCTGAACAGAAACAGCGTCAAAAGCGGGTACACTGCCAGCACCACAGTGGGGTGCAGCGGCGCGCCGGTGAAAATCATCACAATAATCAGCGCCACAAAGCTGAACACGCAGTTCACAAGCGCAAAGCACACCTTCTCCAGCGGGAAGATGTATTTGGGAATGTACACCTTTTTGATGAGCGGGGCCGCGCCCAGCATGCTGGACATGGCGCTGGTGGTGGCGTCGTTGAAAAAGGTGAACAGCAGCTGGCCGATAATAAGGTATACCGGGAAATTCGAAATGCCCTGCCCGTGCATAGAGGCAAACAGGGTGGAAAACACCGCCACCATTACAATGTTCATCAAAAGGGGGTTCAGCACGCTCCACAGCACGCCAAGCACGCTGCGGCGGTATTTCAGTTTGAAATCGCGCCCAATCAGGTTTTGCAGCAAATAGCGGTAGCGCCAGAAATCTTTACAGTAAGCTTTGAACATTGCCATGCCGCTCACCACTTTTCAAAAAAGGAAAAATCCTGCGCGGCAAAGCCGGGGTGCAGCTTGTCCTTTGCGCTGAGCTTCACACTGCACCCGGCGTCCGGCCAGACAATGCCGATGTCCGCGTCGTCCCATGCAACACCGCCCTCATCGTCCGGGGCATAGAAATCGGTGCATTTATAAGTGAACTCGGCCTCATCACTCAGCACAAGAAAGCCGTGGGCAAAGCCCTGGGGAATGTAAAACTGGCGCTTGTTTGCCGCCGAGAGGCGCACCCCAACCCACTTGCCGAAAGTGTGGGAGTGGGGGCGGCAGTCCACCGCCACGTCGAACACCTCGCCCGACACCACACGCACCAGCTTGCCCTGCGGGTGCTGCTTTTGAAAATGCAGCCCACGCAGCACGCCCCGCGTGCTTTTCGACTGGTTATCCTGCACAAAGGGGCCGGGAATGCCCGCAGCCGCGAACTCTTTTTCCGAATAGGTTTCCATAAAATAACCGCGCTCGTCGCCGAACACGGTGGGCTCAATGATCATAACGCCTGCCACATCCGTGGGAATAAAGCTGAACTTACCCATCCTGCCGTTCCTTTCGCCGCACACGGCAAGCACAGCCGCGGGCGGAAATACTGATATCTATAAAAAGATAGCACAAAACAGGCCACGGCGCAAGGCGGAAGGGCAAATTCCCGCCGGTTTCGCTGAAGGGAAAAGCGGCTTTGCCCGGCATGCGGAAAACTTGCATGCCGGGCAAACAAACAGGCGGCCCCGCGGGCGCGGCGCCATGGCATAGCGCCGCGCCCGCAGGGCCTTGCTGTGCAAAAGGCGCCTGGCGCCTGCAGGCCGGTTAGCCGAACAGCTGCGCGGGGTCGATATACTGGCCGCCCTGCAGGCATTCGATATGCAGGTGGGCGCCTGCGCTGGCCTCTGCCGGCACTTCACCGGCCACGCCGATGCTGTCGCCCTGGGCCAGTGTTTCGCCTTCTTTTACAAACACCTCGTCCAGCCCGCAAAAGCGCAGGGTGACATCGCCGCTTTGCACTTCCACCACGCCGCCCCACAGGGCGTCGTCCGTCTGGGCAAGCTTCACCTCGCCCGCGCCGGGCGAGAACACCGCGCCGCCGAATTTGCTTACCACGTCAATGCCGTTGTGCGTGCGCCAATCGCCCATGGTTTCGTTATACACCAGCTCGTCGCCGCTGAAGCCCTGCGTCACTTCACCTTCCACAGGCCAGACGTACGATGGACTGGGCGATGCCGGCGCACTGGCAGCATCGCTTGGCGCGGCGGACGAAGCCGGCGAAGAGGCCTGCGAGGATGCCCCACTTTGCGATGCAGAGGAAGAAGAGGAGGAGACGGGTACGTCTTCCTGCTTTTTCTCTGCCTGCTGTGCCGATTGTGCATCCCATGGCGTTGTCTCCTCTCCGTCAATGCGGCTTTGGGTGCCGCCCGTGCCGAAATGTGTCATCATGCTGTTCACGGCAAAGAAACTGGCCGTTGCCGCGCCCGCTATCACCAGCGTCAGCGCAAGATAGAAGCCTTTTCCCCGCCAGAAGCCAGAAAATCCTTTTTTCATTTTTTTCCTCCTTGGCCGGGTGCCCCGGCGCGTTGATGGTGATAGTTTGCGCCGGCTGCGCGCGGTTTATGCATGCGGCGCGCTGCATGCACAGGCGCTTGCCTTTTGCCGCCAAAGGAAGTACAATAAATATTATCTTTTGGCAGAGCCCGCCGGCCCATGGCTGCGGGCGGAAAGGGGCGGGCAGTTTGAACCAGAGTGTTTTCGGCGCGGGCGGCGCCAACGTGGATGTGCACGGCCACAGTTATGCGCCCATTCGCCTGCGTGATTCCAACCCCGGCGCGCTGCATATCTCTTTGGGCGGCGTTTGCCGCAATATCTGCGATAACCTTGCGCGCCTGGGCGTGCCGGTGACGTTTGCCAGCGCGGTGGGCGGTGATGCGTTCGGCCAGATGCTGCTTTCCGGCTGCCGCGCCGCAGGCATGGATACCTCCTGTATTCTGGTGCGCGAGGGCGCGCGCTCGGGCAGCTATATCTCCATTATGGACGATGCGAACGACATGCTGGTTGGCATGAGCGATATGGACGTGCTGGGCGCCATGAGCCCCGAGCACATGCGGCGCATGGCGGAAAAAATCAATGCCAGCGGCATCTGTGTGACGGATGCAAACCTCGAGCCCCGCACCCTGGAGGCGCTGTGCGATGTGGCGCAGGTGCCCGTGTTTCTGGACACCGTCTCTTGCGCGAAAGCACAGCGGCTGCGCGGCATCATCGGGCGCTTTGACACCATCAAGCCAAACCGCATGGAACTGGAGGCGCTGACGGGCCTGCCTGCGGATACACAGGCAGGGCTGCGCCGCTGCTGCGATGCCCTTTTGCAAAAGGGGGTGCGGCGGCTGTTTGTCTCGCTTGGGGCCGACGGCCTCTATTATCAGGACGCCGGCGGCTGTGTGATCCATAAGGCAAGCCGCCCGTTCTCCGTGGTGAACGCCACCGGCGCGGGCGATGCCGCCATGGCCGGCGTGGTGTATGCGGCCTTGCACGGCTTTTCGCCCGAACACACGGTGGAATTTGCCATTGGCTGCTCGCTGTGCGCCATTTCTTCCAGCGACACGATTCGCGCGGATATTTCCCCCGCGCTGTGTGAAAGTTATATAAAGGAGTATGTGCGATGAACCTGAAGGACTATTTGTCGATAACACCGGAAGTTTCCGCTGCCCTGCGGGACGGCAAGCCCGTGGTGGCGCTGGAGAGCACCATTCTCTCCCATGGCATGCCCTACCCGGAAAACCTGGCCTTTGCGGCGGAAATTGAAAAAATCATCCGCGCCGAGGGCGCGGTGCCCGCCACCATTGCCATCATTGACGGCGTGCTGAAAGTGGGGCTTTCCCAAAGCGAGCTTGAGCTGATGTGCAAGGGCGAAAATGTGGCCAAGGTGTCCCGCCGCGATTTGCCGGTGATGTGTGCGCTGGGGCGCACGGGCGCTACTACGGTGGCTTCCACCATGATTATCGCCTCTTTGGCGGGCATCCGCGTGTTTGCCACGGGCGGCATCGGTGGTGTGCACCGCGGCGCAGAAACCACCATGGACATCAGCGCCGATTTGCAAGAGCTGCGCAAAACCAGCGTGGTGGTGGTGTGCGCCGGCGCCAAAATGATTTTGGACATCGGCCTTACGCTGGAATATCTGGAGACGATGGGCGTGCCCGTGCTGGGCCTGCGCACGGCAGATTTCCCGGCGTTCTACTGCCGCAAATCCGGCTTTGGGGTGGACTATGAGGCCAGGGACGAGGCTGAAGTGGCCCGCATTGCCAAAGTGAAGTGGGACCTTGGCCTCACCGGCGGCATTCTGGTGGGCAACCCCGTGCCCGAAGAGTACGCCATGGATTTTGACCGGATGAACGCTGTTATTGAAACATGCATTGCCAGCGCAAAAGCGGACGGCATCAAGGGCAAGGCCATTACGCCGTATCTGCTGGCGCATATTGTGGAGGCCACGGGCGGCGAAAGCCTGAAGACCAACATTCAGCTGGCTTACAACAACGCGCGCGCTGCGGCGAAAATTGCCGCGTGCTATGCAAAGCTGTAAAGCCGCGCAGCGCCAGGGGGCGGGCGCGCCCGGCCCCTGGCATGAAAATTTTGAGCCCGCATTAAGGGAGTATTTGCTATGAGCAAGCAGGAAAACCGGAAAGACGGCACCGCACGGGAAGAAAGCTTCGGCGCGCTGGGGCAGGCTGTGCCCCAAAGCGGCGGGGACATGGGCGACACCATGGCGTTCACCCCGCTGGGCAAACAGGCGGAAAAGCAGCAGCCCGCGCAGGCTGCCGGCAGAAAAGAGACAGGCGGCCCCGGCCCGCGCGCCCCGGGCGACACGGCCGAGGCGCCGCCGCGCAAGGCAAAGGCGTCCGGCACGCGTGTGCTGGGCAGGCTGTGCATTGTGCTGGCCATCAGCTTTGCTGTGCTGGCAACGGCCTCTATGGTGCTTTCCCATCTGTTCGACCCCGCCAAATTTGTGGCCGAGGCAACGCAGGCCCTGGCCGGCGGCGACACAAAGGCGCTGGAACAGCTGGTGCAGCCCGCAGAGGGGCTGACGGCAGACGAGGCGTCTTTATCTGCGCTGTGCGACGCCTTTGCCGAGCCGTCTGCGCGCGAGGCGCTGGCCCGGCAGCTGCAGGCCCAGGCAATGGACGAGACCCTTGCCGGAAGTGCATACCCGGCGCTGGGCGTGGCAAAGGACAATGTGTTTCTGGGCTATGCAAAGTATAAGCTGGCGGTGCAGCCTGTGCAGCTGATGCTGACAAGCGACGCACAAAACCCGCTGCTCAGCCTGAACGGCGTGCCCCGCACCGGCAGGGTGGTGGAGGGCGGCGTGCTGTACGAGGGGCTGTTCCCCGGGCAGTACACCTGCACTGTCACGGCCTCCAGCGGCACGGGCTCCACCGTTACGGGCCAGCAGACGGTGCTGTCGCTGTTCAGTGTGCAGCAGCCCACCGAGTTCAATGGCGCATTGGCGATGGCAGATATCACTGTGTCCGGCTGCCCCAATGATGAGACCAAGATTTTTATTGATGGCGCCGAGGTGTCTCAAAAACCGCAGGGCGGCACCGTCAGCCTGCCTATGGTGGCCGTGGGCAGCACCATCACAATGGAATACACGGCCCCGCACGGCGCCGTCACCACGGGCAGCGTGGTGTTCAGCGACATTGCCAACACCGCCCTTGCTTTTGGCGATGTGAAAACGGAGGGCGGCGTGCCGGATGTGGAAGCCGCGAAAACGCTGCTGGGCACTTATTACGCCTCGTATCTGGACGCTGTGAACAAGCAGGATATTGCAGCCGTGCTGGGCGTTACCGAGGCAAAGCGGGAAGATTTGAAAAGCACGCTTTCCAGCGCCGGCAACCTGGCCAATGTATTCTCGTTCACAAGCGCCGAATGCACAGAGGGCAGCCTGGCGGCTGTGGAAAATGCAGACCCGCCGCGCTTCCGCTGCACGGCGGCTTTCACCTTCCAGCACACGAACAAGGAATCTCATGAAGAGAGCAGCACGGTTTCGTACCAGGCATGTGAGTTCGTCTTTCAGGACAACGCCTGGGTGCTGGACCGCACCGTGGCTATTGACAAAGCCGCCTATGAGGCGGGCGACACAGGTGCATTGAACACCGAAGCATAAAAACAGCAAAAAGGGCGCGCCCGGCCTAAGCCGGGCGCGCCCTTTTCTGCGGGGCGGCACAGGCGGCAAGGCCCGCCTGTCTGCCGCGTCACCGTGGGTTTCATGTGCTTGACGCGCCGGATAAAAAGAACACGCGGCCCTGCGTGCGCAAAAGCCCCTCTTTGCGCATGCGGCCTATTTCGCGGCACAAAGCCGAGCGCTCGCAGCCAAGGTAGCTGGCCAGCGCCGCGCGCATGAACGGCGTGCGCCGCCCGCCGCCGGGAACGGGACAGGCCTCGGTTTTCAGGTAATACAAAAGCTTTTCCCGCACGCCGCGGCACAAAAGAAGCTCTACCCGCCTGTCCAGTGCGAAGTATTTATCAGAGATAAGGGCGATGTAATTCTGCAAAAGCTTTGCCTGCCCGCACCCCACCAGCGCAGAAAACGGCAGCCAAAGCGCCCCCACCGGGCTGGCGGCCGCCACGGTCACCGGGCTTTTTGTGGCGTGCGAACCGGCCAGCACATCGCCAAACACACCGCCGGGCCCCATGCGCGCGGTGAGAAACTGCGTACCGTCTGCCGCCAGCTTCATGGCCTCTATCTCGCCGTGCAGCACCACGCCGATGCTGCGGTTTTCATATCCGGCATGCAGCAGCACCTCGCCCTTTTCATACTGCCTGCGTGTGCAGGCCATCTGCCCCAGCAGGGCCTCAATTTCTTCAGCGCACATGCCTGCAAACAGCGCACAGCGCATGATGCCATCTTCCATTGGCGCTTCCCTCTTTTACAGCCCGTGCCGCACATGGCGCGCTGCACAGCGGTGAATAAATTTTTGTCAAAGTTGCCAGGGCAACTTTTTTTCTTTCTCTATTATAGTATATTAAAGTTATTCCGACAAGGCGCGCCTTTCGGCGCGCAGAAAAGAGGGGTTTCTTGATGAAAAAGACCATTAGCCTTTTGCTGGCGCTTGCACTGTGCGCCACACTTTTGGCCGGGTGCAGCGGCCCTGCCTCCAGCGCGGCCTCTTCGGCCCCGGCGCAAAGCGCCGCCAGCGAAAGCCAGCCGCAGCAGGCGGCCCAGCGCACGGCGTTTCGCATCGCCAGCCTGAAGGGCCCCACCACGATGGGCCTTGTGGGCCTGATGGACAGCGCAGACAAGGGCGAGGCGCGCCACGACTATGAAGTGACGATGTATGGCGCAGCGGACGAAATTACCCCGCTGCTGGTGAAAGGGGAAGTGGACGTAGCCCTTGTGCCCTGCAACCTTGCCAGTGTGCTGTACAATAAGATGAAAGAGACGGGCGGCGTGGAAGTGGCCGCCATCAACACGCTGGGCGTGCTGTATATTGTGACGACGGGCGACGGCATCACCAGCGTGGCCGACCTTGCGGGCAAAACCATCTATTCCACGGGCAAGGGCACCACGCCGGAATATACGCTGAACTATATTTTAGAGCAAAACGGCCTTGTGCCGGGCGAAGATGTAACGGTGGAATATAAAAGCGAGGCCACCGAGGTGCTGAGCGCCATGCAAATGTCCAGCGGGTACCCCATTGCCATGCTGCCCCAGCCGTATGTCACCACGGCGCAGATGCAGATGGAGGGCCTTAGCGTTGCGCTGGATATGACGGAGGAGTGGAACAAGGTTTCGCCCGATTCTGCCCTTGTCACCGGCGTGGTGCTGGCGCGCACGCAGTTTGTGGAAGAGAACGAGGCGGCCTTTGCAGAGTTTCTGGAAGACTATGCGGCCAGTGTAGAGTTTGTAAACGCCAACACGCAGGAGGCCGCGGCCCTTGTGGCGCAGTATGGCATTGTGCCCAAGGCCGAGGTGGCCGAAAAAGCCCTGCCCGCGTGCAATATCACGTTTATTACCGGGGCGGATATGAAGGCCAAGGTGTCCGGTTATTTGAATGTTCTGTATGAACAGAACGCACAGGCAGTGGGCGGGCAGATGCCCGGCGACGATTTCTACTACGGTGCGTAAGTTGCTGCATCACAAGTGGCTGCAAAACGCGCTGGCCATTGTGTTTTGGCTGTGCGTGTGGCAGGCCGTAAGCATGGCGGTGGCCTCTTCGCTGATTCTGGCCTCGCCGCTTGCAGTGCTGAAGACGCTGGCGGGCCTTGTGCCCACCGCTGCCTTCTGGCACACAGTGTGCCAAAGCACAGCGCGCATTCTGGCGGGCTTTTTTCTGGGCCTGTTCGGGGGGCTTGCGCTGGCGTGCCTTTCCGCCGCCTGTGCCTTTGTGCGCGTGCTGCTGCACCCGCTGATCCTCACAATAAAAAGTGTGCCGGTGGCCAGTTTTACGGTGCTGGCGCTGTTCTGGCTGAGCAATGCGGCCAACCTTTCCATGCTGATCAGCTTTCTGATGGTGATGCCCGTGGTATATGCCAACACGCTGGAGGCCCTTTTGAGCGTGGACGCCGCTTTGCCCGAGATGGCGAAAGTGTTCCGCCTGGGGCCTGTGCGCACGGCGCGCTACGTCTATGCCCCTGCGGCAGCGCCCGGCGTGCGTGCCGCGTGCCGGGTGGGCCTTGGCCTGTGCTGGAAAAGCGGCGTGGCGGCCGAGGTGATTGGCATCACCGCCGGCAGCTTGGGCGAAATGCTGTACAATGCCAAGCTGTTGCTCTCTGCGGCAGATCTGTTCGCATGGACGCTGGTTATCATTCTGCTCAGTTTCGGGTTTGAAAAGCTGTTTCTGGCCTTTCTGGCGCGGGCGGAAGCCTTGCTTTGCCGCACTTGCCCCCCGCCATTCACAAGCGTGCCCGTTCACCCGGAAGAACTGCGGGTGCAGGGCGTGTGGAAAAGTTTTTCCGGCGTTGCGGTGCTTCGGGGCGTCACGCAGGTGTTTGCCCCGGGGGATACGGTGTGCGTGATGGCGCCGTCCGGCGCGGGCAAAACCACATTGCTGCGCATTCTGCTGGGCCTTACAAAGCCGGACGCCGGCACGCTGGCGCCGCAGGGGGTGAAACTTTCCTGCGCGTTTCAGGAAGAGAGGCTGATCCAGGGGCTTTCCGCGGTGGGCAACGTGTTGCTGGCGTGCCCGTGCAGCTGTGAGCAGGCAGAGCAGGCGTTTGCGGCCCTTGGTTTTGAAGCACACACCATGCATCAGCCGGCGGGGCAGCTTTCCGGCGGGCAGCAGCGCCGGGTGAGCCTGGCGCGGGCCATGCTGGCGCAAAGCGCAGCTGTTCTGCTGGACGAACCGTTCAAAGGCCTGGACAGCGCGGCAAAGGCGCGCGCCGCCCGTTTTGTGACGGCCCAGGCCCGGGGCAGGGCGGTGGTGTGCGTGACGCACGACCTGGGTGACGCAAGGCTGCTGGAGGCGCACACTGTGAAGATTTTTGCAGAAAACAAGCAGCAGAACGCTGCAGATGCTTGAAAATGTGAAAAACGGTTGATATAATGAACTTAATTGGCAGAACAGGCGCCTGTTCTTTGTTTTTGCCGTCTGGCAAAAACAAAGCCTGGGTCGCCTTGGCGTGTTTTCTGTAAAAACAGAGGAAAAGGTGAAGTGGGATATGAAACATGCGGTATGGAAAAAAACGATAGTGTTTCTGCTGGCTGCATGCATGGTGCTTACATTGGCAGGCACTGCGACATTTGCCCAGGCGGAACCAGGCGATATCGCAGAGGTGAACGGCACGCCGTGCGCTACTTTAGATGACGCGTTGGCCGCCGTGCAAACGGCCGCGCAGCAGGGGCCTGTCACGATCAAATTGCTTGAGAATGTGCAAATCCCGAACGGCCAGCATATTGAGGTGGCCGCGGGCATGCAGGTCACGCTGGATTTTAACGGATGCACCCTTTCCAAAACAGATGAGAGCAACGATGCCCCGATTGAGAACTATGGTACGATGCAAATCGTTGACACGAAGGGCGGCGGCGGCATCAGCGGGGGAAACAGGTGCATCAACAACTATGGAAACATGGTGATCGATGCAGGCCGTTACACCACTTCCATCGGAACGGGCGGAACTGCCATACAGAATAAAGCAACGAACGCCGTGATGACCATTAATGACTGCGATGTGAATGCAAGTGTTTTTGCGTTTGCAAATGCCGGTACGGCAACCATCAACGGCGGAAAATTTAAAAACACTTCCTGCAGTTCTTGTACGCGTAACTGGGCTTATACTGCAAAATCTACAGGAACGCTTTATTTCAATAACGGCCAGGTGGATGGTGTGCAGGGCGCTTTGGCCATTTCGGCAGGATATGCGGAGATAAAGGGCGGCACATTTACCGCGCATGCATGCGAAAAACACGGTGCGAAAAATGCGTTTTATGCGTTGTATGTGGCCGGTGAAGAGGGTGAAGTGAAGTGTGTTGTTTATGACGGCACCTTTACTTCCGAAGGAAATTATGCGGCCGCTTTGGTTGGCAATGACAATACGGGCGGCGACGGCGGCATCCAGGCAGATGCAACATCAGAAATAAAAGGCGGTACCTTTGTTGCAACCGTGCAAGGTGTCCCCGCGTTGAAGGGGGCGCCTAAAACCGGCAACCCGATCGTCACCGGCGGCAGCTTCAGCTCGGATGTGCGCGCATATGTTCCCGCTGGCTCCACCACAGAACTTAATGATCAGGGCCAGTATGTGATCACGCCTGCAAGCAATGCGCTTTTCAAAATCGGCAATGTGGGCTATATGACGTTGGCCGATGCCGTAGCCGCGGTGCCAGCGGACGGCACGCAGGCCACCATTACCATGTTGAACGACGCGCAGGGCGATGGCGTGGTGGTAAAAGAGGGCCAGAATATCGTGCTCGATTTCGGCGGCCACACCTATAACGTGAATGGGAATCTGGTTGGTTCCGCGGGTACGGAAACGAATGGTATGCAATTGTTGAAGGGCTCTGTTGTCACACTGAAAAACGGCACGCTTACGTCTGACAAAGCCAAAATTCTGGTGCAGAACTACTGCAACCTCACGTTGGACGGCGTGAACCTGGACGGCACCCGAAGCAGCAGTTGCGGCTACGTATTGTCGAACAATTTTGGCAACACCGTGGTGACGGGTAAGACCACCATTACGGCTGGCACGGGCAAAGTGGCTTTTGATTTGTGGTATGGCATGTCGGACACATATAAAGACGGTGTTTCCATTACCTTTGACAAAAACTTTACCGGGACGGTGACCGGAAAAGTGGAGTACGGCGCGCAGCAGCAGACGGATGGCTGGGAGGGCAAAACCTCGCTTTCCATCCAGGGCGGCACATTTAACACACAGTTTGTGGCCAGCAGCGGCAATGATATGAAGCAGGCCAACATTAGAATTTCGGGCGGCTCCTTTACTTCCGGAGATGTGTTGGATTACCTTGCCCCGGGCTTTGAGCTGAAGAAGAACGCCAACGGCACTTTCGGCGTGGTGAAAAAACCGGATGCGTCCAATCAGACCAATACTTCCGCCACCTTGAAGGTAAACCCCAAAACGGGGTTTGCGGCCTGAAACAGGAGTGGCCGAAACAAGTGGCAATCAAACATGTGCGGCGGCCCGTGGTGGCCGCCGCATTTTTTGGCACACCAAGCGGCGGCTTTTGGCCGGGCACCGGCACGAAGCGATTGCCGCTGGGCAAATGTTGTGTAAAAAACGCAGATTTTTCAATGAAAAAGAGGGCCGGGAACCTTGACAAACGGCGGGTGCAAAGCATAAACTAAACAATGCGGCAAAGTGGCCATCTTGGCACAGCCAGGCCGCAGAAAGGACCGTGAGCAAGCCATGGAAGGCGACGCCCAAGGGCGATTATGCAAACAAAAATTACATAGCGCTGTTCACGGTGCGCGGCGGCCATAGCTGCCCTTTCGCGCCGTGTTTTGGCGCGGAAAGGAACGGCTGATGGTTTCGATTTATGAGACGCAGGAGGGGCGGCTGCATGAATGCGAGCAAATCTGCCCCGGCACGTGGGTGGATTTGTGCGCCCCCACGGAAGAAGAAATTGCTGCGGTGTGCACGCAGCTGCACATTGACGCAGACCTGGTGCGCGCGGCGCTGGACGAAGAGGAGCGAAGCCGCATCGACTCTGAAGACGGGCACATGCTGATTTTGGTGGACACCCCAACCGTGGAGGTGCGCCCCGGGCGCGGCTTTGTGTACACTACACTGCCGTACGGCATCATTCTGACAGAGGCAAATATCGTGACGGTGTGCCTGAAAGAGACGGCGCTGACGCGCGCGTTCAGCGACAGCCCGGTGAAAAGCTTTTCCACCAAAAAGCAGCGCCGCATGACGCTGCAGATGCTGTACCGCAATGCCACGCTGTTTCTGTTCTACCTGCGCGAGGTGGATAAAGCCTCCAACCGTGTGGAAAACGAGCTGCACATCTCGATGAAAAATAAAGAGCTTATTCAAATGCTGGGGCTGGAAAAAAGCCTTGTGTATTTTTCCACCTCGCTGAAGGGCAACGAGCTTGTGCTGGAAAAACTGATGCGCACCCAGTTTGTGAAAGCGTACCCCGAAGACGAAGAGCTTTTGGAGGACGTGATTATCGAGAACAAGCAGGCCATTGAGATGTCGAACATCTACCGCGACATTCTTTCCGGCACCATGGATGCGTTTGCCTCGGTGATTTCGAACAACCTGAATATTGTGATGAAGGTGCTGGCATCTGTCACCATCATCCTCACCATTCCCTCCATTATATTCGGGCTGTGGGGCTCGAACGTGCCGGTGCCGTTCGAAACTTCGCCCTATGGGTTTTGGATTGTGATTGCCATTGCTGTGCTGTTTACAGGCGCTGCTGTGGTATGGATGCTGAAGAAAAAATGGCTTTGAATTTGGCCGGGCCGGGCGGGAAACTGCATTTCCGCCCGGCTTTGCTTTTGTTTTGCGAGTGTTTTCGTGCCTTTTGCGGTGGCGGAAGCGCTCTTTTTTTTGCGTCTTTTGCGCGGAAATGGTAAGTTTTAATAAATTTTGTGTAAAATATCTAAAATATCCTCTTTTTTTTGGCAGTAGATTGCCTAAATGATACAGAATTCCCTTGAAAAATGCAAGAAAGATGAGTAAAATAGAGGAAAGAATCATGCGTTGCATCGCGCCCGGCAGCAGCCGGCGCGGTGCCGCTGTCAGCCTGAGGCGCCCTGGCGCCAAAAAGGAGGAAGTATTTTGGCAAAAAACCTGAAACATACAAACGCTGAAGTTCCAGTATACTTATTCAAACAGGGCAAAAATTTCGAAAGCCAGAAATTTTTTGGCGCGCACTTCGAAACGCGCGGCGTGCAGCAGGGCGTGGTGTTTCGCGTGTGGGCCCCGCGCGCCAAGGCGGTCAGCGTGGTGGGCGATTTCAACAGCTGGGTGCCCGGTGCGGCCCCCATGGAAAACCTGGACGAAGACGGCGGCATTTGGGAGTGCTTTGTGCCCGGCCTTGCCGTATACGATATTTATAAATACTGTGTCACCACGCCGGATGACGAGCTGGTGTTCAAGGCAGACCCTTACGCCTTTCACACGGAAACGCGCCCGGCAAACTGCTCTAAGGTGTACGAGCTGGCGGGCTATGAATGGGGCGACGCCGCCTGGCAGAAAAAAGTGGCCAGGCACAGCCCGCTGAAGGAACCGGTGAACATCTACGAGATGCACGCCGGCTCTTGGCGCACCTATGAAGACGGCAACCCCTATAATTACCGCGAACTTGCCGCGCAGCTTGTGCCCTATTTGCAGGAGATGGGCTATACCCATGTGGAGCTGATGCCCATTATGGAACACCCGTTTGACGGAAGCTGGGGCTACCAGGTGACGGGCTATTTTGCCCCCACCAGCCGCTATGGTACGCCGCACGATTTCAAGGCCTTTGTGGATGCCTGCCACCAGGGCGGCATCGGCGTCATTATGGACTGGGTGCCCGCGCACTTCCCGAAAGATCAGTTTGGCCTTTACAAATTTGACGGCACCAACTGTTATGAAGACCAAAACCCCCTGCGCGCCGAGCACAAGGAGTGGGGCACCATGGTGTTTGACTATGGCCGCCCGGAAGTGCAGAGCTTTTTGATTTCCAACGCGCTGTTCTGGCTGGAGGAATACCACGTGGACGGCCTGCGTGTGGACGCCGTGGCCAGCATGCTGTATCTGGATTATAACCGCCGCGACGGCGAGTGGGCGCCCAACAAAAACGGCGGCAAAGAAAACCTGGAGGCCATTGAATTTTTGCAAAGGCTGAACAGCGAGGTGTTCGCGCGCCATCCGCACGCCATGATGATTGCAGAAGAAAGCACGGCCTGGCCGCTGGTGTCGCACCCCGTCAGCGAAGGGGGGCTGGGGTTCAACTTCAAATGGAACATGGGCTGGATGAACGATATGCTCAGCTACATGAGCACAGACCCGCTGTTCCGCTCTGGCAACCACAACAAGGTGACGTTCAGCTTTTTCTATGCGTTCAGCGAAAATTTCATCCTGCCCATCAGCCATGACGAAGTGGTGCACGGCAAGTGCAGCCTCATCAATAAAATGCCCGGCGATTACGAGCAGAAATTTGCCGGCCTGCGCACTTTCTTTGGCTATATGATGGCCCACCCGGGCAAAAAGCTGATGTTTATGGGGCAGGAGTTTGGCCAGTTCATCGAGTGGAACGAAGCGCACCAGCTGGATTGGCTGCTGCTTGGCTACGAGCGCCATGCACAGCTGCAGCAGTATGTGCGTGCCCTGAACGGCATATACAACGAAACGCCGGCCCTGTGGCAGGACGATTTTTCGTGGAACGGCTTTCAGTGGATTGTGCCGGACGATTCATCCCAAAGCATCATCGTGTTCCTGCGCAGGGACGAAAGCGGCAATGAGGTTATCTGTGTGGCAAACTTTGCACCTGTGCTGCGGCCCGATTACCGCTTTGGCGTGCCCAACCCCGGCACCTATACGGAACTGCTGAACTCTGACGCGAAAGAGTTTGGCGGCACCGGTGTGTGCAACGGGCCGGTGAAAGCGGTGAAAAAGCCCATGCACGGCTTTGAGCACTATATTTCCGTGAAGGTGCCGCCCATGGCGGCGGTGCTGTTCCGGGTGCCGAAAAAGCGCGCGCCGCGCGCGGCCGGCAAACGGGCCGCCGCAAAGCCCGCGCCGGGCACAAAGCAAAGGGAGGCCAGGGGGCCGGCTGCCGGAAAGGCAGAGCAGACGCCTTAAAAGCGAAGCGATTCGCTTGCAGGATAAAAGGCCCGCAAGGGCGAAAGCAAGGGGAGAGAATTATGAAAGAATGTATTGCCATGCTGCTGGCCGGCGGCCAGGGCTCGCGCCTGTACGCGCTTACCAGAAAGCTGGCAAAACCCGCCGTGCCGTTCGGCGGAAAGTACCGCATCATCGATTTCCCGCTGTCGAACTGTGTGAACTCGGGCATCGACACGGTGGGCATCCTTACGCAGTATCAGCCGCTGGTGCTGAACGATTACATCGGCAACGGCCAGCCGTGGGACCTTGACCGGCTGTACGGCGGCGTGCATGTGCTGCCGCCCTATCAGACGGCCACCGGCTCGGATTGGTACAAAGGCACGGCCAACGCCATTTACCAGAACATCAATTTCATCGAGCGGTATGACCCGCAGTATGTCGTCATCCTCTCCGGCGACCATATTTACAAGATGGATTACTCCGAGATGCTGGCTTTTCACAAAGAAAAGGGGGCCGATTGCACCATTGCCGTGCTGGAGGTGCCCTGGGAAGAGGCGTCGCGCTTTGGCATTATGACGGCGGACGCCGATGGCACCATCACCAAATTTGAGGAAAAGCCCAAGCAGCCGCAGTCGAACCTGGCGTCCATGGGCATTTACGTTTTCACCTGGGAAAAGCTGCGCAAATATCTGGTGGAGGACGAAGCGGACAAAACCTCCTCGAACGATTTCGGCAAGAATATCATTCCCAATATGCTGGCAGATAACCAGAAGATGGTGGCTTGGCCGTTTGACGGCTATTGGAAAGATGTGGGCACCATCGACAGCCTGTGGGAAGCCAATATGGACCTGCTGGACCCGAACCAGCCCCTGGATATGTGGGACCCGGCATGGAAAATATACTCCCGCACCTCGGGCCGCCCGGGGCACTATATTGCGCCGCAGGCCCATGTGGACAACTGCATGATTACCGAGGGCTGTGTGGTGGAAGGCAATGTAAGCAACAGCGTGCTGTTTGCCAATGTGCGCGTGGCCCAGGGCGCGGTGGTGGAATCTTCCATTCTGATGCCGGGCGCCGTGGTGGAAGAGGGCGCCGAGGTGTGCTATTCCATCATTGCGGAAAACGCCGTAATTAAAAAAGGCGCCCGCGTGGGCGCGCGCCCCGAGACAGTGGAGGACAAAGCCAAATGGGGCGTGGCCGTGGTGGCCGAGGGCCGCACCATTGGGGAAAACGCCAGCGTGGGGCCCAAGGCCATGCTGGAAAAAGACGTACAGGACGGTGAGAAGTTATGGTGAACAAAAACACGCTGGGCATCATTTTCCCGAATACCTATGACGACCTCATCCCCGAGCTGGTGCACCGCCGCACCATGGCAAGCGTGCCCTTCGGCGGCCGCTACCGCATGATAGACTTTACCCTTTCGGCCATGGTGAATGCGGGCATTGACAATGTGACGGTGCTGGCCAAAAAGAATTATTATTCCCTGATGGACCATTTGGGCAACGGCCGCGAGTGGGACCTCTCCCGCAAGCTGGGCGGCCTGAATATGGTGCCGCCGTTTGCCCAAAGCAACACCAAAATGTACCATGGCCGTGTGGAGGCCATTGCCTCGATTCTCAGCTATTTGGAGGCGCAGAAGGAAAAATATGTCATCTTGTCCGACTGCAACATCGCCTCGGACGTTGACTATGCCGATTTGATGCAGAAGCACATCAGCGCGGGCGCCGATGTAACCATGGTGTATGAGCGCGCCGCCATCCCCGAGGCGCTGCAGACAGACAACTACACCTTCGATTTCGACGAGAGCGGCCGCATGACGCAGCTTCGCTGCAACGATTACCGCACCGGCGTGCAAAACCTTTCCATGAACGTTATTGTTATGGGCCGGGAAGAACTGATTGCCATGGTGCGTGACGCCACGGTGCACAATTATGTATATTTAGAGCGCGACATTCTGGCCCCTGCGCTGAAGATTTTGCATGTGCGCGGGTATGAATACACCGGCTACCGGGCGCGCATCTATAATATGAAAAGCTATTTTGACGAAAACATGCGCCTTTTGAACCATAAGAATATGGAGGCGCTGTTCCCGCCCGAGCGCCCGGTGTACACCAAGGTGCGCGACGAGGCGCCCGTGCGCTATGCCATGGATTGCAAAGTGCACAACAGCGTGGTGGCCGACGGCTGCATCATCGAGGGCGAAGTGGAAAACTGCGTGCTGTTCCGCGGTGTGCGCGTGGCCAAAGGCGCCAGCATAAAAAATTGTGTGCTGATGCAGGGCACCGTGGTGGAACAGGGTGTGGAGATGGAATATATCGTCACCGATAAAAACGTCACCATCACCGAGCGCCGCCATTTGAAGGGCAACGAGAACTTCCCCGTGTATGTGGAAAAGGGCACGGTTGTGTGATGTGCTGCACCGGGCGCATGCCATGCGCCCGGCAAACTGGAAAGAGGGAAATCGTATGAACATTTTATATTGTGCCAGTGAGGCCGCGCCGTTTGCCGCTTCCGGCGGCCTTGGCGATGTGGCGGGCAGCCTGCCCAAAGCCATACAAAACTGCGGCGCAGCCTGCCGCGTGGTGCTGCCGCTGTATGGCGATATGCGGGAAGAATACCGCGGCAAGCTCACTTATCTTACCAATTTCAATGTGCCCGTGGGCTGGCGCAACCAGTATTGCGGCCTGTTCGAGCTGGAGGCCGGCGGCGTAAAATATTACTTTTTAGACAACGAATACTATTTCAAACGCACCGGGCTGTATGGATTTTACGATGACGGCGAGCGCTTTGCCTTCTTCTCGCGTGCCATTTGCGAAATGCTGTTCCATGTGGATTTCCACCCGGATATCATCCATGCCAACGATTGGCAGACGGCGCTGGTGCCCGTGTATTTGAACCTGTATTACCGGCATCTGGAATCTCACCGCAGCATTAAAACGGTGTTTACCATCCATAACATCCAATACCAGGGCAAGTATGGCATGGATATTATGGAGGACACCCTGGGCATTGGCCGTGCAGATGCCCATTTGCTGGAGTATGACGGCTGTGTGAACTTCATGAAAGGCGCCATTGAATGTGCCGATAAGGTAACCACCGTGTCGCCCAGCTATGCCACAGAAATTTTAGACCCATGGTACAGCCACGGGCTGGACGATTTGCTGCGGCAAAAACAGTATAAGCTGTGCGGCATTTTGAATGGCATCGACACCAAAAGCTATAACCCTGCCACAGACCCGAACCTTGCCGAAAATTACACGGCGGCCAACTTTAAAACACACAAGCTGGCCTGCAAAAAAGATTTGCAAAGCATTTTCGGCCTGCACGATTGGCCTGTGCCCGTGCTGGCCATGGTGACGCGCCTTGTGGGCCATAAGGGCGTAGACCTTGTGCGCCATGTGGCGCAGGAGGTGGTGAACAACGGCATTCAGCTGGTGGTGCTTGGCTCGGGTGAAAGCGAATATGAAAGCTTTTTCTCCGAGCTGGCGGCGCGCAACCCCGGGGCGGTGGGCGTGCGCATTGGCTTTGTGCCCAGCCTGGCGCGCAAAGTGTACGCAGGGGCAGATATGTTCCTGATGCCCTCGAAATCGGAACCGTGCGGCCTTTCCCAAATGGTGGCGCTGCGCTATGGCGCCATTCCCATTGTGCGCGAGACAGGCGGCCTGCGCGACTCCATTCACGATTCGGGCGACGGCAAGGGCAATGGTTTCACCTTCCGCAATTACAATGCCCATGAAATGCTGGGCACCATCCTGCGCGCCAAAGAGGGCTTTGAAAACCAAAGCGGCTGGCATGTGCTGGTGAAGCGCGCAATGGAGTGCGATTGCTCCTGGGGCGCCAGCGCAAAACAGTACGTTGATATGTATGAACAGGTGTGCCAGCTTTGGTGATGCATGCCTGAAACCGAAAAAGCACGCCTGCCTGCGTCCCTTTGGGGTGGTGCAGGCAGCAGGCCGGGCGGCCCGTGCAGCAAAGCACGGGCCGCCCGGCTGTTTGCTGTGGCATTTTGTGCATGGCTTAAAAACAACCCTGGGTATACAAGCTGGCTTTCGCACGGTTATGGATAAATATATCATAGAAAGAGGCGCAGAAAATTATTTTTTTGCAAAAGATATGGATAAAAACAAATATTAAAAATCAAAATCAGTCAAATTCAATTATTATTCCATAATGCGGAACATTTTAGACGGGCGATATCGGAGAGAAGGAATTTTATCCGGGATAGTGCACAAAACCCGCAAATGAGGTAAATGCAGTTTTGTTGAACAGTGAGAAAAAATGGGATTTGTGAACATTGCATAATTAATTGGCACATTTTTGTGCTATAATGCACAATGTAAGGACGAGGGAAACCAAAAGAGGGGTGGCCCGAAATAGAAGAAAATGTCCTTACCGAAACATTTCGCATTTGCGAGAAGAAAGGAACATGCATTATGGTCAAGCAAGTGAAGATTTCCAGCTTTACTGAGGTAAAAAACATCATGAACGCGGCGTCCGGGTGCTGCGACGATATCGGCGTGCACGATGCAAAGGGAAGCATTGCTGACGCCAAAAGCATTTTGGGCCTGATGAGCCTGGATTACACAAAACCCGTGATGCTGGTGAGTGAGAACGAGCGCGAGCTCGAGCATGTGTTCAACGCCATCAGCTAAGGGCGCCCGTGGGCGTGAAAAGCAGGAAAAACGATATGCCGGAAAAGGCCGGGGCAGGGGTAATTCTCTGCCCCGGCCTTTTCTGTATAAACAATTGACTGTATTTGGTTGAAAGGCAACCACAACATATGCTATAATAAACGCCGGTAATGTGTCTTCCTTGGCCGGGCCGGGCCCAGCCGGGGGGCGGATGTGAACAGGAAGGAGAAATGTACATGAAGAGGAAAGCGGCACAGCGGCTGTGTGCGTTGCTGACGGCGCTGGCGCTGAGCATATCGGTGTGCGCGGGTGCGTTTGCCGAGGCGGCGCCGGGTGCGGCGGCTTCCGAGCCGCAAAGCGGCACCTGGCAGGCGCAGGAAGAAGGGCAGAGCAGCCCGGAAAGTGAAAAGACGGCCGACAGTGCACTGTCGCATCAGCCGGAATTTCCGGCTGATGAATCTTCCCTGAAAGAAGAGGGAACGCAGGCGGGCCAACCGGCAGAGGATGCCGCAGGGCAGGCCGGGGCGGAACAGGAGGCCGCTGTGCAGGCGGCGGCAGTGCCGCAGGCGGCCAGCCTTGCGGAGGCTACGGGCCTCACCATCACGGCGGACGACGGCCAGCCGCTGGTGGAAGGCGTGGATTATGAGCTGACGGCTGATACCGCCACCAATACAGGCGGCAAGCTGGTAGTGCTGAAAACAGAGCGCGCAGTGACGGTAACGGGCACGTCGAAGGATAACTACGGCCTGCAGGTGGCGGCAGGGGTGCATGCGAGCATCACATTCAACAATGTCACCATCAAAGCGCCTATCCCGTTCGACATTGTCACCAACCTCAACGGCACGGCAGACGGCACGCCGGCCACGCGCGGGTATGAGATTCTGCCGGAAAAGCGCACCAGCGTGCACCTGACGCTGGCGGACGGCAGCGTAAACACGCTTACCGTCACGCCCGCCAACACTGAACGGCCGGCGCTGCGCTGCGGCGAGGGCTCTGTGCTGGTGATAGACGACAGCGTGTGGAACCAGACGGCGGCAGGCGAAGCCATCACGCCCGAACAGGGGCGCGTGCCGTATGACTGCACGCTGAAAAACGGCACGGAATTGAAGCAGGGCGACCCGCTGTGGAAGATGGACAGTGAGACGCCGGGCGCGCTGACGGTGAACGGCGGATATTGCAGCGCAGGCATTGGCGGTGGCCCCTGTGAAGAGAATGGAAACATCATATTTGATGGTGGTTCCGTTGAAGCACATGCAACGTTGCCCAATCAGGCTCAGGCGCATTCCAACGGCGCGGGCATCGGCGGCGGTGTTGGTGCAGGCACTGGCTGTACGCTGGAGGGCGGCGGCCTTATCTTCAACGGGGGAAATATTAAAGCGTATGCAAGCTATCATGGCGCGGGTATCGGTGCCGGCAGCGTTGCGGGTGATGGCATACATGAAGCGGCGGCGTTGCCAGGGGCTTTGGAAAATGCTCGTTTCGGTCTATGCCCCAGCGGACATAATCACGGGCCTGTTCCGGGCGACATTACAGTGAACGGCGGATATATTGAAACGCACGGCGATGCGCATGGTAATGCATTGGGAGGCTCATGTTATAATGCAAATAATGTAGGACATGGAAATGCTTCTGTCCCGCATGAAATTCGTATTACGGGCGGTACCTTAAAACCAATATCACAGCGCAGCAGCCGTTCCTACGATGTCGGGGCCTTAGGCGGTAAAGTGATTGTAACGGGCGGCTCGTTCCCCGTAGGAAAATATAGCGGCGGCGTGGACGGCCTGAGCTTCCAGGGCGCGAGCGTAGAGAGCGCCAGCGGAGAAAAGCTGACAATGGTGGAAATTGACCTGAGAGATTATACAGAGCTGCTTGGGGGCAAGGTTATCAGCTACGAGGTCAGTATCGGCGGCAAGCCGCTGGAACCGGAATACGGCCTTGCCAATATCATCGATACAGACGGTAAGCTGTATTTCTGGCTGCCGAAATCAGCGGTGGGGCAATCGGTGGAGATAAGCGGCCTGAAGGTGCTGAACACGAATGGGGAAGAACAAGATGGAGAATACCCGTTTGTGGTGCCGGAAGTGGGCAATGGAAATATTACCGCCAAGCGGTATGTCACTTTCGAAGTGGATGAGAACCAGTTCAGCGAAGAGCTGCGCGGGCAGCTGAACAAGCGGTACGACGGCATAGCGATTGAATGGGACAAGCTGACGCAGGAAATAGCGGCGCAGGGCATTGAGGTGACAAAGCCGGATAACGAAGTGCTGGATGAAGCGGATAAAATGACACCGGAAGCGCGGCGGTATCTGGATAAAGACGGGCAGCCCACAGGGGAAATGAGCAATACGGCGCCGTTCAAGAATGCGGGCAGCTACGAGCTCACCATCAATTCCAGCCAGTTTGCAACGCCGGGCTCTGAATTTGAGAGGACATTTTGGGGGCACCGTGCGCTGCTAAAGGCACAAATAGAGCCTGCGGCCAGCCGCGTGACAGACTTTATTTACCAGACAACCGGTGTGGATCAAACAGAGACGCTGACGCTTACGGCAAACGTGAAGCCGCAGGCGGGTGAGGCCCTAACCTGCGATGCGCCGGACGGATATGTGCAGTTTTACATCAACGGCGTTGCAGTGGGCGCGCCGGTGGAACTTGCAAAACTTCTCAGCCAGACGGATGCGGACGGCTATGCCTACCGCACGGCCAGCGTGACGCTGAACTTCACGCAGGGCGGTTACCCGGCCATCCCGTCCCGCCCGGATGGAAAGTTTGTCATAGAGGCCAAGCACTACGGCAGCACGAACTATACAGACAGCGAGGGCACCGCCATTGAGCTGGACGGCGCAGACCTTCCGGGCGGAGGGCTGCCCACCACAGACCCGCCGGAGGTGGTGATAAGGCCGGAACAGCCGGGCGACGGAGAGAGCGGCAAGCCGCTGGAACCGGATAAGGTAGAGCCAAACCCGGACGGCAGCGGCAAGCTGGACAGCTATATCCACGATAAACTGGTGCGGCCGACGCAGCCGGGGGCTGCGTTTGACAAGGATGATGCAAAAGCGCTTATCAATGACCGGTATGTGTTCAAAGATAACCAGGGGAACCTGCTGACGCCGGGGGAAGTGGTAATCTATGACAAAGACGGCAATGACATTACAGACCAGGGCATCGACCTTTCGAAGCCGGGCGATTATGTCATCCATGTAAAGGTAGAGGACGCGAACGGGAACAGCACAACGGTGGACCTGGATTACATTGTGAAAGACCCGCCGGAGGTGAGCATCAAGCCGGGGCAGCCGGGCGAGCCGGAGAAGGACGGGAACGGCGAAGATAAGCCGGGCACGGGCACGCTGCAGCCGGAGGATAAGCCGCACCAGGGGGAAGACGGGCTTGTGCACCAGAATTATAAAGACGTGGTTTACGAGAAGGTAGAGAACGTCACGCTGACACAGGCAGAAGTGGAAGAACTGGTGAACGGGCGGTACAATATCCCGGCGGGCAGCAATGTGAGCGTGGTGATCAAGGACAGCACGGGCAAGGAGGTAACGGGGCTGGATAAGAGCCGTGTGACGCACTACACCATAGAGGTAGTGGTGACGGACGCGGAAGGAAACAGCACCACCGTTCACCTGCGCTACCAGCTGTATGAAGAGGGCACCACACCGCCTGCGCCCGGCGGCAGCGGGGAAAAGGGCAACCCCAAAACGTCAGTGTAGGCGGCACACAGGCAGCAGACAAACAAAAGCGCCCCGCGTTCGAACCGAACGCGGGGCGCTTGCTTTATGGGTTAGGGAAATAGCGCCCAGGCGGGCACACAGGCCAAAACGGCACCGTGCCCGGCCTGCATGGAAAAAAGCTGGCCTTACATGGCCTCTACCAGCGCTTTGGTGTCGCGCGCAATCATCAGCTCTTCGTTGGTGCACACCACAAGCACCTTCACGCGGCTGCCTTCGCCGGTGATGTCGTTGATGTCCAGCCCGCGCAGCTTGTTCTTTTCCGCATCAATGGAAATGCCCAGGAACTCCATATTCTTGCACACTTCGCTGCGCACATAGCCGTCGTTTTCGCCAATGCCGCCGGTGAACACCAGGCAGTCGATGCCGCCCATGGCCGCCGCATAGGCACCCACATATTTCTTAATTTGATAATTCAGCATATCGCTGGCCAGCTTGGCGCGGGCGTTGCCCTCTGCGGCAGCCTTTTCTACATCGCGTTTATCGCTGGAAACGCCGGAAATGCCCAGCAGGCCGCTTTTCTTGTTCAGGTAATCGGCCATCTCCTGCCCGTGAATGCCCAGCTTCTGCTCCATATACGTCACCACGCTGGGGTCAATGTCGCCGCAGCGTGTGCCCATCAGCACGCCTGCCAACGGGGTGAGGCCCATGCTGGTGTCCACACATTTGCCGCCGTCCACGGCGGTGATGCTGCTGCCGTTGCCCAAGTGGCAGGTGACCATTTTAATATCCTTCGCGTCTTTGCCAAGGTACTGCGCGGCCGCCATGCTTACATAGCGGTGGCTGGTGCCGTGTGCGCCATAGCGGCGGATGGAATACTTTTCATACATCTCGTACGGCACACCGTACATATATGCCTTCGGCGGCATTGTCTGGTGGAACGTGGTGTCAAACACCACCACGTTCGGCACGCTGGCGCCAAACACAGCCTTTGCGCTGCGCAGGCCCTGCACATGCGCCATGTTGTGCACCGGGGCCAGGGGGGCAATCTCTTCAATTTTGTCAATGATGGCGTCTGTGACAATTTCAGATTTCGTGAAGAACTCTGCGCCCTGCACCACGCGGTGGCCAATGGCGCTAATCTCGCTCTTATCTTTCACCACAGCGCCCTCGCCGGTGGTCATCATTTCCACCACTTTCATGAAGGCCTCCGTGTGGGTGGGGAAGGGCACTTCTTCTTCCCACTCTTTGCCGTGCGCCTTGTGCACAATTTTCGAGCCCTCAATGCCAATGCGCTCGCACAGGCCCTTGCACAGCACGGCCTCGCCGTCCATGTCGATCAGCTGATACTTCAGTGAACTGGAACCGCAGTTGATAACCAGTACTTTCATGTCTTTCCTCCAACATTCCGGTGCGCACGGCACCTTTTTTCTTTGCCGAATTTATTATATAATGAGAAAAACCGGTTTTCAAGGGCCAACCGGCCCGAAAACGGGCCGCCCGGCCGTTTTTGCGGCCCGGCAGGCAGAGAGGAGGGCGAGGCATGCGCGTTGCAGGCATCATTGCTGAATACAACCCGTTTCACAACGGGCATGCACACCAAATCAGGCAGGTGCGCGCGCTGGGCTTCGACGCCGTGGTGTGCGTGATGAGCCCCGGCGTGGTGCAGCGGGGCAGCCTGGCGCTGATGCCCGTGCAGGTGCGCGCACAGGCGGCGCTTGCGTGCGGGGCAGACCTGGTGCTGTGCCTGCCCGCGCCGTACGCGGCGGCCAGTGCCGAGGCCTTTGCCGCTGCCGGGGTGCGTGCGCTGGGCGCCCTGGGCTGCGTGCAGGCGCTGTGCTATGGCGCCGAAACGCCGGACGCCGCCGCACACCTGCGCGCGGCAAAGGCCCTGGTGGGGCCCGCATTTGCCGGGCGCCTGCGCGAAGGGCTTGCCGCAGGCCTGCCCTTTGCCGCCGCGCGCCAGCAGGCCGCACAGGCCGTGTGTGAGGGCGCGGGGGACCTTTTGGCAAGCCCGAACGATATTTTGGGCGTGGAGTACTGTAAGGCTATTTTGACGCAGAAAAGCGCTTTGCAGCCGCTGGCGCTGGCGCGCCGGGGCGCGGCACACGGCGCGCCTCTGGGCGCCGGGGCGGCACAGCAGACGTTTTCCAGCCTGCGCGCCGCACGGCAGGCCGCCGGGTTTGCCAGCGCCACAGCGTTGCGGGCCCTTGCGCAGCGCAGCGGCATGGAAGCGCTGGAGCCCTATGTGCCGCAGGCGGCGCTGGCGCTGTACCTTTGTGCCCAGCAACAGGGGGCTGTGCTGGAAGAAGCGCGCTTTTCCACAGCCCTGCTGTGCCGCCTGCGCGCGGGCTGTGCGCAGGGGTTTGCCCATGTGCGCGGCGCGGGCGAAGGGCTGGAAAACCGGCTGGCCGCCGCGGTGCGGCAGGCTGGCACGGCCGGGCAGCTGCTGGAACTGTTGAAAACAAAGCGCTATGCCACGGCCCGCCTGCGCCGTTTTGCACTGGACGCGGCGCTTGGCGTGCCCGCGGGCCTGCCCGCGCTGCCCTACCTGCATGTGCTGGGTGCGGGCGAAGCGGGCCTTGCTGTGCTGCAACAGGCAAAACAGGCGGCCAGCCTGCCGCTTTCGGCCTCGCTGGCTGTGCTGGAAAAGGCGTCGCTGCCCGCGGCGCAGGTTGCGGCGCTGCACGCCGCAGCGGAAGATTTTGCAGCTTTGTGCCTGGCTTCGCCGCGGCCCATGGGCACGGCCTACACGCAGAAATTCATTGCGCCGCCAAAGGGGTGAAAACGGTGGAAAACGCACAGGCGCATGCCAAGCGCCTTATTTTGGTGAACGGCCCCATGGGCGTGGGCAAAACGGCCGTGTGCCGCCAGCTGGTGCGCCTTTGTGCGCCCGCCGCCTTTCTGGACGGCGACTGGTGCTGGATGCTGGAGCCGTTCACGGTTACGGCAGAGACGAAAGAGCTGGTGCTTTCCAACATTGCGCACATGCTGGAAAGCTATGGCCGCTGCACGGCCTGCCGCACGGTGGTGTTCTGCTGGGTGATGCAAACGCCGGATATTGTGCAGCAGGTGCTGGGCCGGCTGCCGGCAGGGTTGTTTTCGCCCAGGCTTATTACGCTTATGGCAAGCCCTGAGGCACTGGCCGCCCGTGTGCAAAAGGATGTGGATGCCCGCCTGCGCGGCGCAGACGCTTTGGCCCGCGCATTGTGCTACCGCGAAAAGTATGCCTGGGCGCCCTGCACGGTGGACACCACGCACCTTTCACCCGGCGAGGCGGCCGCCGCCGTGCTGGCGGCGCTGCAATAGGGAAAAAAGCCGCAAGGCCCCGGCCTTGGGCGTGTTGACGCAAAGCGCATTGCCTTTGAAACAGGCATGAGAGCGCAGTGCGCCGTCAGCGCGCCTGAGGCCTGTTTTTTTGCAGGTGACGCGCGCGCCTGCGCAGCTTGCGCAAAAGCACTTGCCGGGCACAGCGCAGCTGGCGTATGATAGAGCCAAAGGGGGCAGGCGGCATGAAAATTGATATCGACCAGAACAGCGCGTATGAAGAAACCTCCGTTACCATCCGCTGTGCCAGGCTGAGCCGGGAGGTGACGGACCTGCTGGCCCTGCTGCGTGTGTACGATGAAAAGCTCACCGGCCAGCGGGGCGGGGAAACGCACATTTTGAACGCGGCGGATGTGCTGTATGCCGACACGGCCGACAGACGCACATTTTTCTACACGGCGGAAGGTGTGTATGAGACAGAGCTTCGCCTGTACGAGCTGGAGCAGCGCCTGGCGGGCGCAGGGTTTTTGCGGGCGGGCAAATCTCTGCTTTTGAATTTTGACCACATCCGCGCCCTGCGGCCCGATTTTGGCGGCCGCTTGCTGGCCACGCTGTCGAACGGGGAAAAAGCCATGATCTCGCGGCAGTTTGTGCCCGCCTTTCGGAAGAAGCTGGGCCTTTGAGGCCATTTGTTAAGATGAATACAGGAGGTATTATAGAATGAAAAAATTTCTATCTGTTATTGCAACAATCAAAACAGGGGCCTGCCTGTGTTTTACTGCGTGGGCAGCCGTATGGAGCGTGCTGGCGCTTGTGTTCTGGCCGGATGCTTCGCTGCGCGCAGGGCACATTTTAAGCATGCTGGCGGCCAGCCTGTGGATAGGCTTTTTGCAGTGGCTGTGCTTTGTGCGCGAGACGGGGCACCGGTTTTCCTACGGGGCGCGCATTGTTCTGTTTGCAGCCGGGCTGTTTCCAGTGCTGGCGGCCTGCGCCTATTTTCAAAGGTGGTTTCCGCCAGAGAACGCCGCGGCCTGGGTGGGGTTCACGGCGCTGTTCTTCCTTTTGCTGGCGGTGTTCACCCTTTGCTTTGAGGTGGCCTTTGCCATCCAGGGCAAGCGCTATGCGGGCCTGTTGGGCGAATATCACCGCCGCAGGGACGGGCAAAGCGCGCCGCCCCAAAACTGAATAAGGCAGCAAAAGCGGGCGGGCCGAAAAAACGGCCCGCCCGCATGCTGCCCGCACCGGCAAAGCTGTGCCTGCTTTGCACAGGTTGCGGGCAGGCCCAGCGGCACATGCCTTTCACAAAGGCCCTGCACGCGGCCTGCCAGGAGCGCCGCCGCGGTTTTTGCGGCGCTTTTCTGCACACGGCCGGGGGGAAGGCGGCCTGGCGTTCGTTTCTTTTACATTTTCAGCGCGCGCAGCTCACATTTCACTTGTGCTTTTTTTAACAAAAAGGTATAATGAATTTAAATCGCGAACTCGCGCCCCGGCAGGGAGAGCGGGAAGGGAAATACAAGTGAGAAAGGTGACCGGAATATGGCATTGACGAACAACAAAAACGTCCTCACCTGGGTCAAGGAAATGGAAGACCTCATGACCCCGGATAAAGTTGTGTGGATTGATGGCTCGGAAGAACAGCTGAAGGCTTTGCGCGAAGAGGCGTTCAGCACGGGCGAGATGCAGCCTCTGAACGAAGAGCTGCTGCCTGGCTGCATGCTGCACCACACCGCAAAGAACGACGTGGCCCGCGTGGAGGACCGCACGTTCATCTGCACCAAAAACAAGGAAGACGCCGCCCCCATCAACAATTGGATGGAGACCAGCGAGATGAAAGCCAAGCTCATCCCCATGTACACCGGCGTGATGAAGGGCCGCACCATGTATGTCATTCCGTACTGCATGGGCCCCATTGGCTCGCCGTTCTCCAAGGTGGGCGTTGAAGTGACGGATTCCATCTACGTTGTGCTGAACATGGACATCATGACGCGCGTGGGTGTGAAAGCGCTGCAGCAGCTGGGCGATGAATCGAACGATTTTGTGCGCGGCCAGCACGCCAAGGCCGACATTGACGCCGAGAACCGCTACATTGTGCAGTTCCCGGAGGAAAACGCCATTTGGTCCATCAACTCTGGTTACGGCGGCAACGTGCTGCTGGGCAAAAAGTGCTTTGCGCTGCGCATTGCCTCTTACCAGGGCATGAAGGAAGGCTGGATGGCCGAGCACATGCTTATTTTGGGCATTGAAGACCCGCAGGGCAATGTGGAGTATATCACTGCCGCGTTCCCCTCTGCCTGCGGCAAGACGAACCTGGCCATGCTGATTCCGCCCGAGGTGTATGCCAAGCAGGGCTATAAAGTGTGGACGGTGGGCGACGATATCGCCTGGATGCACATTGGCGACGACGGCCGCCTGTATGCCATCAACCCGGAGAATGGCTTCTTCGGTGTGGCCCCGGGCACAAACGAGAAATCGAACCCGAACGCGCTGCACACCACCATGAAGAACACCATCTTCACCAACGTGGCGCACAACCTTGACAACAACACCGTGTGGTGGGAAGGCCTGGATAAAAACCCGCCCGAGAACGCGGAAGAGTGGACGGGCATGAAGGTGAACGGCAAAGAGTATGTGGCCGCCGGCAACAAACTGGCCCATCCCAACAGCCGCTTCACGGCCCCGGCAGTGAACTGCCCGTGCCTGTCGAAAGAGTTTAACAACCCCAATGGCGTGCCCGTTACCGCTATGGTGTTCGGCGGCCGCCGCGCCAAGACGGCCCCGCTGGTGTTCCAGAGCTTTGACTGGAATCACGGTGTCTATGTGGGCAGCGCCATGGCTTCTGAAACCACGGCTGCCGCTGCCGGCGCTGTGGGTGTTGTGCGCCGCGACCCGATGGCCATGCGCCCGTTCTGCGGCTACAATATGGGCGATTACTTTGCCCACTGGATTGAAATGGGCAAAAAGCTGGGCGACAAGGCCCCGAAAATTTTCCACGTCAACTGGTTCCGCACCGATGACGAAGGCCACTTCATTTGGCCGGGCTTTGGCGACAACATGCGCGTGCTGATGTGGATGCTGGCCCGCTGCAGGGGCGAAGTGGATGCTGTGGAAACGCCGATTGGCTATGTGCCCAAGGCGGAGGACATCAACATTGATGGCCTGGACGGCATCACGCTGGACACCGTGAAGGGCCTGCTGGATGTAGACAAAAAACTGTGGATGGAGGATGCAAACGGCGTAGAGGCGTTGTATGACGAAATTGGTGCCCGCGTGCCTGCCGAGCTGCGCAAACAGCTGGCCGATTTGAAGGCACGCCTGGCATAAAGCCAAGGCCGATACGGCAGATGTGACACAGAAAATCCCCCGTGCCCAAAAAGTGCGGGGGTTTTTTGTTTTCACTTACCGGTATGGCCGGCATTGAAAATCGGCCTGCCGGCGGGGAAAGGGAAAAGGGAAAGAAGCCGAAAACAGGAAAAATCAAAAGGAAAGGAATGGTTCCAATGGAAAAGTTCGTATTGCCCACCTATAAAGCGCCGGATTTTGAGGCCCTTGGGCTGGCAGATGCGCCCGACGCAAAGCTGGTGGAAGCCCAGCAGGACGGCGTGGCGCCGGCCGGGTACCATGCCACCACCATGTTTCCGGAATATTTCCGCATTCATGGGGAATGGCAGCTTGCGCAGGACAGCCGGATGGACTGTGCCGCCGTGCTGCGCGGCGGCAGGCTTAATGTGGTGGAACTTCGCAACATTCGCCGCGGGGACGCCGTGGTGGTGGGAAGGGAAGAAAACGGCGCCGAGGGCATTTATGTGCACACCAGGGCTTTCCGCCGCCGGGGGCGCGCCGGTGATGAGTTTGCCTTCCGCCAGGGCCGCAGCCGTGAAACGGCCTATTCGAAGGATTACAACTCCATCTACCGCCTGTTGAAATATGAAAAGCAGCACGGCAATATTCTGTGGGTGCTGGGCCCGGCGTGCACCTTTGACGCAGACGCGCGCGCGGCCTTTTCGGCGCTGGTGGACGAGGGCTATGTGAACGGCCTTTTGGCGGGAAACGCCCTTGCCACCCACGATTTGGAGGTGGGCTACCGCGGCACGGCCCTTGGGCAGGATGTGTACACCCAGCACTCGGTGCCGAACGGGCATTACAACCATCTGGATACCATCAATGAAGTGCGGCGCTGTGGCTCTGTGCGCGCGTTTGTAGAGGCGGGCCATGTGAAAGATGGCATTATGTACACCTGCGTAAAGAAGAATGTGCCCTTTGTGCTGGTGGGCTCCATTCGCGATGACGGCCCGCTGCCGGATGTGTACGGCAATGTGTACGAGGGGCAGGATGCCATGCGCGGCCTGGTGCGCAAGGCAACCACCATTGTGTGCATGGCCTCTACGCTGCACACGGTGGCCACCGGAAACATGACGCCCAGCTACCGCGTGGTGGACGGGCAGGTGCGCCCGCTGTATTTCTATTCCGTAGATATTTCGGAATTTGCCGTGAACAAGCTGCTGGACAGAGGCAGCCTGACGGTGAAGACCATTGTGACCAATGTTCAGGATTTCATCATACAGGTAAGGCGTGGCGTGTGCAGCTGAGGCAAGGCGGGCTTTCCCTGCACCGTTGAGGGGGAAACACGATGAAATACGTAAAAAAGCTGCGGGGCGCGCGGGTGTACCTTTCGCCCATGTGCGCACAGGACGCGCAGCAGTATTACGAGTGGTTGAATGACCCCGCCGTGACGGATGGCGTGGGCACCACGGCCAATGTGATGAGCCTGGAGGGCGAGCAGCGCTGGCTTGCCGAAAACGCGGGCGATTACCAGTTTGCCATTGTGCTGGAAGAAGGGGACAGGCTTATTGGCAACTGCGGCATCAAAGAGATAGATTGGAAGCGCCGCTGCGGCGAAGTGGGGCTGTTTCTGGGCAACGAGGCAGACCGCGGCAAGGGCTATGGCAAGGAGGTGCTGCGCCTGCTGCTGGGCTATTGCTTTGAAACGCTGAACCTGCACAACGTACAGCTTCATGTGTTCAGCTTCAATGCACGCGCCATTGCGGCATACAAAAGCGCCGGTTTCCGCGAGGCAGGCCGCCGCCGTGAGGCATATTTTTTGCACGGCGAATGGCACGACGAACTGGCCATGGACATCCTTCAGCAGGAGTGGCTGGCGCAAATGCGCTGACGGGCCGCAGAACACAAAAAGGCCGCCGCTTTCCACGGGAAAGCGGCGGCCTTTTGCGTCTGTTTAATGCTGTGTGGCCTGCGCATCCTGCGCGGCGCGCTTGGCGGCTTCTATCATCTCGTCCGTCACCACGGGCATCTGCCCGGTTACATAATATTTCGAGGGAATGGGCTGGCTGGGCCATGAAATGGGCGGCGCCACAGGCTGCCGCGGTTGCTGCGCCTGCTGCTGTGCCTGCCCGGGCGCCTCTGAGGCGCTGGCCTGCGCCATGGGCTGCACGGGCCGGGCATGCGGAATGCGGGGCCGGGCCGGCTGTGCCGCAGGCGCCGGTGCTGCGGCTGGCACATCGTCATCCAGCGAGATGGCCTGCCAGGAATGCACCCACTGTTCCTTGGCGCTTTGCTGTGGGGCACTTTGCTGCTGCGGCACCGGGTTGCCCGCCGGGGCTGCTGCCTGGCGTGGCGCCGCAGAAACGGCGCCTGCTGCGGGCGCGGCGGCCGCAGCCGCTGGGACGCCCTGCTTTGCCAGCCGCTGCGCTTCGGCACGGCGCGCCGCTGCGGCCAGCCGCTGTTCTTCTACCATGGCATCGGTGATGCGCGGAATTTGCCCCGTGCGCGCGGCCTGCGCCAGGCGAATTTGCTCTGCACGGTGCGGGTCTGCCACAGAGGCCCGCTGTGCGGCATTCTGCCACTGCTGAGGCTGGGGCACGGCGGCCTTTTCGGCCTCGGCGCGCTGGCGGGCAAGCGCAGCCTGGCGCTGTGCCTCGGCCTGCTGGCGGGCAAGTTCGGCCTGATATTGCGCCTGTGCCAGGCGCCGGGCTTCGGCGGTCTTTTCGGCCTCGGCCTGCTGGCGGGCAAGCTCGGCCTGATGCTGTGCCTGTGCCAGCCGCTGTTTTTCAGCCAGCACCTGGGCCGAAGCGCTTTGAGCCTGCGCCGCGCGGCGCGCCCGTTCTTCTTCCGCTTTGCGCTGCGCAAGGCGCTGCGCCTCTTCCAGAGCGGCCTGCGCCTGCTGTGCCTCGGCCAGCGCCTTCTGGCGCGCCTGCTCTTCTGCGTGCAGGCGCGCATCTGCGGCGGAAAAATCAATGGGTTTCCAGTGATGCGCGGGTGCGGCGGCCGGTTGGGCCTGCTGAGGCGGCTGCGGTGCCGCAGCGGGTGCGGCAGGCGCAGCGGGCCGGGGCTGCGGCGCTTTGGGCGCGGGCTGCGGCCGGGCCGGGCCGGGCGCGCTGCCCTGTACAGGCATGGCCGCACCGGCGTCCGAAGCCGACACGCGGGTGTGGTCCAGCGTTTGCAAGGGCTGCAGGTGGCCATCGTCTTCCTGCTGCGGGTGGGCAAGGCCCATCTCTTCCGCCTGCACCAGCTTGCGCAGCGCGCGAATCTCGGATATTTTGGCAATGCACAGCCCAACGGTGGCGGCTGCAAGGCCGCCCGTGCACACCAGCATCAGAATTTGAATGCTGGTGGAAAACATGCTGCTCGTCAAAAGCAGCCACACGCATACGGCCAGCGCGCAGCAAAGCCCGCCCACCGTGGCAATGGTGGCCAATATCTTTCTTCTGAGTTCCTGTTTTGCCATGCTATCGCTCCTAAAATTGATCAAGGTGTTGCGGGCACGTTATTTCGTGCCAAAAATGCGGTCGCCCGCATCGCCGAGGCCCGGCACAATATAACCGTTCTCGTTCAGCTTTTCATCCAGCGCAGCTAAGTAAATATCCACATCCGGGTGGGTGGCCTTCAGGCGCTCCAGGCCTTCCGGCGCGCCGATGATGCCAATGAATTTGATGCTTTTTGCCCCGCGCTTTTTAATTTGCGTAATGGCGTCGATGGCACTGCCGCCTGTGGCCAGCATCGGGTCCAGCACAATTACTTCGCGCTCGGCAATGTCCTTGGGTAGCTTGCAGTAGTATTCCACCGGCTCCAGCGTCTCCTCGTTGCGGTACAGGCCAATGTGCCCCACCTTCGCGGCGGGAATCAGCGCCAGCATGCCGTCCACCATGCCAAGGCCCGCGCGCAGAATGGGCACCAGGGCCAGCTTGCGGCCAGAGAGCACGCGCGTTTGCGCCATTGCAACAGGCGTCTCGATGGACACCTCTTTTGTGGGCAAATCTCGTGTGGCCTCATAGCACAGCAGCATCGCAAGCTCGCTTACAAGCGCCTTGAACTCTTTTGTGCCGGTGTTTTTATCTCTCAGAAGGCTTACCTTGTGCTGTACAAGAGGATGGTCGAGAATCATTGCTTTGCTCATTATCGTATCTCTCCTTTGAAAAATTTGTCAAACAGATGGAAAAGCGCCGGTGCCCTCGCAAAAATGCAGGCTTTGGCCCTGCAGGGCGCGAAACTCTGCGCTTAACCGGCCGTATGGCCGCCGCGCTCACGCGCCTCAATAGCGGCCAGCTTTTCCACGCGGCGCGCATGGCGTCCGCCCTCAAAGCCGGCAGCCAGGAACGCGTCCACCAGCTCCACAGCAAGGCCGGGGCCCACCACGCGTCCGCCCATGCAAAGGGCGTTGGCGTCGTTGTGCATGCGCGTATATTTGGCGCTGAACACATCGGAACAGCAGCAGGCGCGGATGCCGTTTACTTTGTTCGCAGCAATGCTGATGCCCACGCCCGTGCCGCAGAACAAGAGCGCCAGGCTGCACTCGCCCTTTACCACGGCGTCACAGGGGGGCAGGGCGATGTCGGGGTAATCTACCGCCTCGCCGGTGTGGGTGCCAAAATCGCGGTATTCTATGCCGCGCTCTTCCAAATGGCGCTTTACGGCCTCTTTCAGCTCAAAGCCGCCGTGGTCTGCGCCCAATGCAACAGGTTTTGCCATGCAAAAAACTTCCTTTCTGCGTAAGTGCTTACAGGCCCTTGCGGGCTAATTTCTCCGCGCGCTCGCGCTCTGCCTGGGAAAGGCGCAAATAGCGCGGGGCAAGTGTTTCGGCGCTTTGCGGCTGCACATGCAGCGCAGCGCGGCAAACCCCCAGCGCCCCGGGGCAGCGCGCATGTTCGGGCAAGAGGAATACGTCCTGCGCACGCCGGCCGCCCAGCGCGTCCAGCACAAGCGGGGCGCCGTCCCCCAGCAGCCACACGGGCCCGGGCAAACAAAGGGCCTGCCCGGCAAGGACAGAGGCGGGGCCGTGGCCGTCCGGCCACAGGCGTGCGGGCCCCTGCGGCCCCATGGAAAAACCAGCGTGGTACACTTCGCCCCGGCGCGCGTCCAGCGCGCAGACACAGCTGCCCACCGGCGGGGCGCAGAAAGCCAGCGCCTCCAGCGTAGAGACGCCGGCGCAGGGGGTGCCGTGCGCAAAGGCAAGGCCCTTTACGGTGGCAAGGCCGATGCGCAGCCCCGTAAAACTGCCGGGGCCGGCCGTCACGGCCAAAAGCGAAATATCCTGCAGGGAAAGGCGGCAGGCACGCAACGCCTCTTCGCAAAGGGGCAGCAAAGTTTCGCTGTGGGTAAACCCGGCGCACAGGCGGCTTTCATAAAAAAGCTCACCGTCCCTGCACAGGGCCACACCTGCGGTTTTTCCGGCACAATCCAGCCCCAGCACCGTCATAGCCCGGCCCCCTCGATGGTGATGATGCGCTCGTCTTCCGCCGCGCCCTGGCGGATATCCACCTGCACGGCCTTTTCCCCGGCAAACCAGCCGTCGGCCAGCTCGCTCCATTCCACGGCCACAATGGCCCCCTGTGCAAGGTAATCGAACAGGCCTGCGGCTTCCAGGTCTTCCGGGGAGGTGATGCGGTATAAATCGAAATGGGCCAACAGGCGAGGCCCACGGTATACATTTACAATGGAAAACGTGGGGCTTGCCGCGGCATCGGTGCAGCCCAGCCCCTCGGCCAGCCCGGCACAGAACGTTGTTTTCCCGGCGCCCATGCCGCCGGTGAACAGCACCAGTGTGCCGGGCGCCAGCGCGGCGGCCAGCTGTGCAGCCAGTTTTTTTGTGGCGGCAGCGCCGTGCGTCACATATGTGCCAGCGTGCAAGCAAACCCCCTCATTTCCCCATAAACTACCTTATTATAGCGTAAAACCCGTTTGATGTAAACCCTGCGCGGCGGCCGGGGAAGCTGTAAGTTCTGGAAAAGAAATGCCGCAGCAGGCTGTGGCCTGCTGCGGCATAAAAAGAAAAGGCAGCTTTGGGGCGCGCACTACTCGGCGGTATTGGCCCTTGTGAACAGGCTGGGAATAGCGCAAAGCGCCGCCACCCCCACCAGCGTAAACACGGCGCGGGCCAGCATGCTTTGCCCGCCGCCGAACAGCCATGCGACGGCATTGAAATCGAACAGGCCCACAAGGCCCCAGTTGATGCCGCCCACAATGATTAGAAGAATACAAATTTTATAAAACAGATTCATCCGGTCACACATCCTTTCCCTGCGAACAGGATGCCCCAAACCAATGTGTTTTATACATGCTGCTCCTGCGCCCCGCAGGGCTGTGCCTGCAAAAGCACGCCGCAGCTTTCGCGAATGCCGAATGCCGCGGCATAGGCGTTCTCCATCGGAATCCATTTTCCCTCAAAGGCGCACAGCGCCGCAGGGCCGTTGCGCGCCAGAATGCGCGCCTTCTGCGCCTCGGGCGAAATGGCATAATAGGCGCGCACGTCGTAAAGGCCCGTGCTGAAAAAGGGGTGCAGGCTGTAAGCGCCCTCAACAACAGTAAGCGGCGCGGCGGGCACGGCGCGCGTGCCCGCCAGCGCCATGCGCGAGCAATCGAACACGCCGTAGCAAAATGCCTGCCCAAGGCGCAGCGCGGGCGCCACCTCTTCGGCAAAGCGCTCGTAATGCACATTCCCGCCGGGCTGGGCCAGGCGCTGCGGCGTGCGCAGGGCCGGCGGCAGGAAAAAATCGTCCATATGCACGCAGGCCCCGCCAAACGCCCTGCACAACAGTGCGGCGGCCGTGGTTTTCCCGGCGGCGGCCATACCGTCCAGGCCCACCACACAGCGGCCCTTTTGCTGCAGAACATCGCCAATGGCCCGTGCCAGCGGCGCCAGCCCCGTGCCGCCGTGCGCGGCTAGAAAGGCTTGGGCCTCAGCTGTGCGCGGCATGGCCTGCGCGCTCCAGCGCATATACAATAGGCGGCACGGCCACCAGCTGCACCAGAATGCCCAGCCAGGCCGAGCTGAAAGCGCCCGCCACAAAGGCCGCCATGCCGAAGGCGCCGCCGGACGCGGCCATCAAAAGGAACATCACACAGCCCCACACCACGCGGCCCAGCAGCATGCTGAGCACCAACGAGGCATACAGCGCGCCCCATTTTTTGCCTGTGCTGCCGGTGAGCCTGGCTGAAAACAGACGGTAAAACAGCCCGGTGAACAGGCCGTAGGCCGCCAACTCGAAAGCCATGGCCACGGCAGTGGGGAACATTGGCGGCATGCCGAACAGAAGGCTGCGCAGCAGCGGCGCCACGGCGCCCACGGCAAGGCCCCATACGGGCCCGCACACAAAGCCGCACAGCAGCACCGGCAGGTGCATGGGGGCCAGCATCTGGCCGAATGTCTGAATTTGCCCTGTCAGAAAGGGCAGCACCAGCGCCAGCGCAAGGAACAGTGCGGAATACACAAGTTTTTTGGTGTTGTTTTGTTTCATAAAAGGGTCTCCTTCACAAAAAAAGATACCGCGAAGCGGCGGCACAAGCGGGCGCCATGCCCTGTGCCGATACCTTCGTGGTATCTGTTTCAAACCAAATGAAGAAAAAGCGCGGCGGCCTCGTGCCGCCATATCGCCTTTTATTACACCACATGCGCAGAAAAATGTCAAGCCCGCCCGGCACGGGAAAGCGGCGGGCGGGCCAAACGAAAAATGGCTTAGTTTTTCAGCGCCTGCATGGGGGCGGGGATGCGCCCGCCGCGGTTTACGAACACATCCGGCGCAAAGTTGCTTACCTTCATAATGGGCGCATAGCCCAGAAGGCCGCCGAAATCCAGCACATCGCCGGGCTTTTTGCCCACAGCGGGAATGACGCGCACGGCGGTGGTCTTCGAGTTCACCATGCCAATGGCGGCCTCGTCTGCAATAAGGGCCGAGATGACGGCATCGCTCGTTTCGCCGGGAATCACCACCATGTCGATGCCCACGCTGCACACGGCCGTCATGGCTTCCAGTTTTTCAATGGAAAGGCTGCCGCGCTCGGCGGCTTTGATCATGCCGTCATCCTCGCTGACAGGGATGAACGCGCCCGAAAGTCCGCCCACATGGTTCGAGGCCATGACGCCGCCTTTTTTCACGGCGTCGTTCAGCATGGCCAGCGTGGCCGTGGTGCCGCAGCAGCCGCAGCTTTCCAGGCCAATTTCTTCCAGAATATTGGCCACGGAATCGCCCACGGCAGGCGTGGGGGCCAGAGAAAGGTCCACAATGCCAAAGGGCACGCCCAGCGCCTCGCTGGCAAGGTTGCCCACCAGCTGGCCCATGCGCGTAATTTTGAAGGCCGTGCGCTTGATAAGCTCGGCCACTTTATCCAGGCTGGCATCCCGCGGCAGCTTTGCCAGCGCCGCGCGCACGGCGCCCGGGCCCGAGACGCCCACATGCACCACGCAATCCGGCTCGCCCGGGCCGTGGAATGCGCCCGCCATGAAGGGGTTATCCTCCGGCGCGTTGCAGAACACCACCAGCTTGGCCGCGCCCATGCACATGTTATCTTTTGTCTTTTCGGCGGCGGCCTTGATGATGGGGCCCATCATCTTCACGGCGTCCATGTTGATGCCGCTTTTGGTAGAGCCCACATTTACGCTGGAACACACAAATTCCGTCTGCGCCAGCGCATCGGGAATGCTGCGGATAAGCCGTTCATCCCCTGCGGAAAAGCCCTTGTGCACCAGGGCCGAATACCCGCCAATGAAGTTTACGCCCACGGTTTTGGCGGCGGCGTCCAGCGCGCGGGCATACCACACGGGGTCTGCATCCGGCGCGCTGGCCAGCAGCATGGCAATGGGCGTCACCGACACGCGCTTGTTCACAATGGGCATGCCGTAAGTGGCCGAGATGCGCTCGGCCGTGCGCACAAGGTTTTTTGCGCGCGAGGTGATTTTGTTGTAAATTTTTTCGCATGCGCGGCGGCCGTCCGCGTCCGCACAGTCCAGCAGGGAGATGCCCATGGTGACGGTGCGCACGTCCAGGTTTTCGTCCGAGATCATGCGAATGGTGTCCAGGATGTCGTTTGTATCCAGCATGGCGGCCTCCTTACACCTTGTGCATGGCGTCGTACAGCTCCTGACGGGTGCAGCGGATATCCACCCCAAGCTGTGTGCCAATGGCGTTCATTTTTTCCGAAAAGGCCGTGAAATCCATATTGGCGGCGGAAAGGTCCACCAGCATGATCATGGCAAAGGTGCCGCGCAGAATGCGCTGGCTTACTTCTTCCACATTCACGTTCGCCTCTGCGCAGCCTGTGCACACCTTTGCAAGGATGCCCACGGCGTCGCGCCCTATCACAGTGATGACAGCTTCCATTTCCCTTACCCCTTTTCTTGGCGCACGGCCAATGCCGTGCACAAGTAATCCTTCAAAAGTATAGCAGAAAAGCCGCCGCAATGATAGGCCTGCACGCGTGAAATTTTGCCCGGCGCCATGCGGCGCGGCATTTACTTTCCCGCGCACATGCCCTATAATGGTAGGAAAAGACCCTGCCGGGCACCCTGCCCGGGCGGGGGAAGGGAAAGGGGAAAACGGTATGGAGAAGATATTAAAACTTCTGGAAGAAAACGCGCGCATGAGCGTGGAGGATATTGCCGGCATCACGGGCGACACGCCCGAGGCCGTGGCCCGCAAGCTGGATGAATACGCCAAAAACCACGTCATCAACGGCTATCACGCCCTGGTGGATTGGGAAAAAGCAGGTGTGCCCCGCGTGCAGGCCATCATCGAGCTGCGCGTGTCGCCCCGGCGCGAGAGCGGCTTTGACGAAATTGCCGAGACCATTGCAAATTTTGAAGAAGTGGACAGCGTGATGCTGATGAGCGGCGGGTACGACCTGGCCCTTGTGCTGAACGGCAAAAGCTACCAAGAGATAGCCCTGTTTGTGGTGAAGCGCCTTTCCCCGCTGGAGGGCGTTGTCTCTACCGCCACGCATTTCGTGCTGCGCACCTATAAAAAAGAAGGCGTGCTCTTCGGGTTGGAGCCGCTGGATGAACGGGAGTTCGGGCTGTGAACTACGAGGCGCTGATCAGCCCGCGCGCGGCGCAGATGCGCCCGTCGGGCATCCGGAAATTTTTTGATATTGCGGCGGAAATGAAAGACTGCATCTCGCTTGGCGTGGGTGAACCCGATTTTAAAACACCCTGGCCCATCCGGGACGCAGGCATCCGCAGCCTGGAGCGCGGGCGCACGTTCTACACCTCGAATTCGGGCCTGAAAGAGCTGCGCGAAGAGATATGCACCTATTTGAACCGCCGCTTCGGCCTTGCCTACACCGCGCCGGAAACACTGGTGACGGTGGGCGGCTCGGAGGCCATTGACCTGTGCGTGCGCGCGCTGGTGCAGCCGGGCGACGAGGTGATTATTCCCGAGCCGTGCTTTGTGTGTTACGAGCCCATCACCACCCTCACGGGCGGTGTGCCCGTGCCGTTGGCGCTGAAGGCGGAAAACGCCTTTAAGCTGACGGCGGCACAGCTGAAGGCGGCCATTACGCCGAAGACCAAACTGCTGGTGCTGCCCTTTCCGTGCAACCCCAGCGGGGCCGTGATGCGCCGGGAAGACCTGGAGCCCATTGCCGAGGTGCTGCGCGGCACAGACATCATGGTGCTTTCTGACGAGATTTATGCCGAGCTCACCTACGGCGGCGCGCGCCATGTCAGCTTTGCCTCGCTGCCCGGCATGAAAGAGCGCACCGTGGTGGTGAACGGCTTTTCCAAGGCATATGCCATGACGGGCTGGCGCCTTGGTTATGCCTGCGGGCCAAAGCCTATTATAGATGTGATGACAAAGATCCATCAATCTGCCATCATGTGCGCGCCCACCACCAGCCAGTATGCGGCCGTTCAGGCGCTGCGCCACTGCGACGAGGATATCGAGCGCATGCGCGAGGAATATGACCTGCGGCGCCGTTTCATTGTGAACCGCCTGAACAGCATGGGCCTTTCCTGCTTCGAGCCGGAGGGCGCGTTCTATGTGTTCCCCAGCATCGCGCGCTCGAAACTCTCCAGCGATGAGTTCTGCAAACGCCTGCTGATGGAGCAGAAGGTGGCAGTCATTCCCGGCAATGCATTTGGCGCAAGCGGGGAAGGCTTTGTGCGCATCAGTTATTCCTATTCCATGGCGCACCTCACCGAGGCGCTGCAGCGCATCAACCGCTTTTTAGAGGGGCTGGGGGTTTGATGGCTTTCGCCATACAGGCCCCGGCCAAACGCGTGTTGTGCAAAGCGTGCGCAGGCTATGAACAGGCGCAGGTAGATGCGGCCGTGGAGGCCGTGTTTGCCTTTTGCCCAAACGCTGGGCGGCTTGGGCCGCACAGCCGTGTGCTGCTGAAGCCGAACCTGCTGGCAAAACACCCGCCGGAACGGGCCGTTACCACGCACCCGGCAGTGGTGGCAGCATGCATCCGCGCCTGCATGCAACGTGGGGTTCTGCCGCAGAACATCACGGTGGCAGATTCGCCCGGCGGCGCATGGACGCCCGGCGGTATGCGCGCCATTTATGCGCAAAGCGGCATGGCCGCCGTGTGCGAAGAAACCGGCGCGGCGCTTTACCTTGGCTGCAAAGCGGGTGTGCGCAAAACACAGGGCGAGCGCGTGCACTCGTTTGAGCTGATGCAGCCCGTGTTGGACGCAGATTTTATCATTGATATTCCCAAAGTGAAAACACACGTGATGGTGGGCATGACGTGCGCGGTGAAAAATCTGTTCGGCACGGTGCCCGGCCTTTCGAAGGCTGAATTCCATATGCGCTTTCCCGCCCCGGAAGATTTCGGCGGCATGCTGGCAGACCTCTGTGAGGCCGTGCGGCCGGATATGGTGGTGGCCGATGGCATTGTGGCCATGGAGGGCGACGGCCCGGCCTCCGGCACGCCGTATGCTTTGGGGCTTATTTTGGGCGGGCAAAGCGCCTATGATGTCGACCTGGCTGTTTGCCGCCTGATGGGCCTTGCGCCGCAGCGTGTGCCATACCTGGCCGCTGCCGTGCGGCGCGGGCTGTGCGCCGCACAGGTGGAGGAGGGCGTGCTGTGCGGCGACGTGCAGGCCGCCGCGCCGCGCGCGGGCTTTTGCCTGCCCACCAGCATGATGGACCTCACCTTTGCCCAAAAGGCGCCGCGGCCCATCCGCTGGCTTGTGCCCGGGGCGGAAAAGTGGGTGGCGCCGCGCCCCAAGGTGAAAAGGGCGCTGTGCATCGGCTGCGGAAAGTGCGCCGAAATATGCCCCGGCCGCACCATTCGGGTGCAGGGCGGGAAGGCGCATATCTCCCGGGCCGGCTGCATCCGCTGTTTTTGCTGCCACGAGATGTGCCCGGTGAAGGCCATCGAAGTGCGGCGCTTTGCGCTGTTCCGCCGTTAGGCGGGCTGCGCCCGACAACCTGGAAGGGAGGCTCTGCCATGGAGGCAGTGACTGTGCTGGCACCGGCCAAGCTGAACCTCACGCTGGGCGTGACGGGCTTTGCCGAAAACGGGTACCACACCCTGGATATGCTGATGCAGGCCGTGAGCCTGTATGAAAAAGTAGAGGTGCGCAAAAGTGCCGGCCTGCGGCTTTCGTTGCCCGGCTCGCGCGTGCCTGCCGACGGCCGCAACACTGCGGTGAAAGCCGCGCTGGCCTTTTTCCATGAGACAGGCCTGTTGGCCGGTGCAGACATCACCGTACACAAGCGTGTGCCGGTGCGCGCCGGTATGGCGGGCGGCAGTGCGGATGCCGCCGCCGTTCTGGTGGGGCTGAACGAATTGTACGGCGCGCACCTGTCTGTACAGCAGCTGTGTGCCATTGGCATGAAGGTGGGCGCAGATGTGCCGTTTTCCATTCTGGGCGGCACGGTGCGCGTGACGGGTGTGGGAGATATCCTCACCCCCATGCCGGCCTGCCCGAAGTGCTGGTTCACAGTTTGCATGCCGCCCCAGGGCGTCTCGACGCCGCGCGCCTATGCCCGTTTCGATGAAATGGGTACGGATGTAAAGGTGGACGGCGAGGCGGCCGCCGCTGCCCTCTATGCCGGGGATCTGGACGCCCTGTGCGCGCAGATGGTGAACGAGCTGCAGTTTTCCAGCGAGAGCACGGCCAATGAGCCAATCTGTGCCGCTTTGCGCGCTGCCGGGGCCAAGGCGGCGCTGATGACGGGCTCTGGCGCGGCGGTGTACGGCGTGTTTGAGACGCGCGCACAGGCAGAGGCCGCAAAAACAGCCCTGCTGCGCACCTGGCCAAAGGTGTGGGCCGTGCATCCGGTGCGCTGCGGGGCCCATGTGTGCCGTGGGCGCTGACGCTTTTGTGCGGGCTGCACAGAAGGTATGCGCTTTTTTGGAATAGGACGTCCCCAAGGTGCCAACACTCTTTTGCGAAACGCAAAGGAGTGTTTTTTATGTTTACAGTTACTTATAATTTTTCCAGCAGCGCGCGGGCGCGCCGCCGCCTGCGCGCTGCGCGCCTTGCACTGTGCCTGGGCACGCTGGCATGCATTCTGCTTTCCCAATTTGCCGCGTTTGCGCAGGCGTGCGCCGGTGTGCGGAAGGATACGCTGCGCCTGCATATTCTGGCCAATTCCGATTCACCGCAGGACCAGGCACTGAAGCTGGCCGTGCGAGATGCCATTCTGGAGGAATACGGCAACCTGTTCGCACAGCAGGCCACCCAGCAGGAGGCCAAGGCTGTTGCCCAGGCCCACCTTTCGGATATGGAACAGACAGCCGCCCGTGTGCTGGCCGAGGCCGGGTGCCCGCAGCCGGTGCACGCCCATGTGGTGAATATGATGTTTCACACAAAGGAATACGATGGTTTCACCCTGCCCGCCGGCAGGTACGACGCCGTGCGCATCGAACTGGGACAGGCTGCGGGGCACAACTGGTTCTGCGTGCTGTTCCCGCCGCTGTGCGTGCCCGCCGCGGCGGATGCGGATGACGGCCCTGCCTACCCACAGGACGAGCAAGCGGCTGTGCACACCCCATACAAAGTGAAATTTGCCGCCCTGGAATGGTGGCAAACCCTGTGGGAAGAGGCATAAGCCGCGCGGCAATATGCCGCAAACTGCACATACTTCTTTGGCTTCCGGCAAAGATAGTTGCAAAAATGCCGAAAGGGACGCTTGTGTTAAAAATTTGTCAACCACCCCCTTGCACACCGCGTCTTTTTATATTAGAATATGAAAAGACAGGAAGGCTTTGCAGCGGCACCCGGCCGCGCGCGGGCCCTCACGATAAGGAGGATGTTTAGATTATGGCAGTAAAAGTTGCAATCAACGGCTTCGGCCGCATCGGCCGCCTGGCCTTCCGCCAGATGTTCGGCGCCGAGGGCTATGAGATCGTCGCAATCAACGACCTTACCAGCCCCGAGATGCTCGCGCACCTGCTGAAATATGACACCGCGCAGGGCCGCTATGACGGCCACACGGTGGAGGCCGGCGAGGACAACATTGTTGTCGACGGCAAGAAGATCACCATCTACAAAAACCCGAACCCGGCCGAGCTGCCCTGGGGCGAGCTGGGCGTGGACGTTGTGCTGGAATGCACCGGCTTCTTCACCAAGAAGGATAAAGCCATGGCCCACATCCAGGCCGGCGCCAAGAAGGTTGTGATCTCTGCGCCCGCTGGCAACGATTTGAAGACCATCGTGTTCAGCGTGAACGAGAACACCCTGACCAAGGAAGACCAGATCATTTCTGCTGCCTCCTGCACCACCAACTGCCTGGCCCCGATGGCAAAGGCCCTGAACGACGCCTACCCCATCCAGAGCGGCATTATGACCACGGTGCACGCCTACACCGGCGACCAGATGATTCTGGACGGCCCGCACCGCAAGGGCGACCTGCGCCGTGCCCGCGCCGGCGCTGCCAACATTGTGCCGAACTCTACCGGCGCTGCCAAGGCCATCGGCCTTGTGATCCCCGAGTTGAACGGCAAGCTGATCGGCTCTGCCCAGCGCGTGCCTGTGCCCACCGGTTCCACCACCATCCTGGTGGCCGTTGTGAAGGGCAAGGACGTGACGGTGGATTCTATCAACGCCGCCATGAAGGCCGCTTCTTCCGCCAGCTTCGGCTACAACACCGACCCCATCGTTTCCTCTGACGTCATCGGCATCACCTACGGCAGCCTGTTCGACGCCACGCAGACGATGGTGACCAAGATTGACGACGACACCTATCAGGTGCAGGTTGTGTCCTGGTACGACAACGAGAACAGCTACACCAGCCAGATGGTTCGCACCATCAAGTATTTCGCTGAGCTGGCCTGAACTTTTTGCGCGTAGTTTTTCGAATTTTGGCTCAGAAAGCCTCTCTTCCGCAGAAGATGTGGAGGAGAGGCTTTTTTATTGCACCATGACGGCTGGCCGGTATCAGGTGTATTGAGCAGAATTTTTACAACTTCCGCTTTGCCAAAACGGTTGAACTGGCATGTGAAAGCGGGTATAATGAATGCATATCATGGGGCGTGATGCCCTGCTGGGGCTATGGTGTGCCGTGCGGCCTTACAGCGCGGAAAGGAGGGCACGGTGTATGGAAGACTGGATGAAGCAGCCCTCCGACCTTCGCCGCCCTTCCCCCGGCCCGGCCCGGCAGCGCGGTATGACTGAAGTGCCGCTGGGGTCTGTTGAGGTGCCCGTGGGCCGGCCCGCGCAGGGCAATGCAGCGCGGCCTGTGCGCCCTTCCGGCCAGGGGCCGAGAAAGCCTGCATCCAGCGGCCGTCGGCCGTCGGGCGGGCAAAGGCCGCCCCAGCGGCCCGGCAGCACACCGCCCCGACGCGGCCAGCCGCCGAGAAAAAAGAAAAAGCCCTCGTTTGCCGGTTTTGTGGCGGCCAACTTTGCCGTTATTCTGCTTTTGGCAGGCGTGATTACGCTGCTGATTGAGCAGCCGTGGAAGACGGCGGGGCTGCCTGCCTCTGGCAGCACGGCGAGCGGCACAAGCGGGGCGCAGAGCACGGCGCAAAGCGGCGCAGGCGATGAAACCGCGGCACAGCCCACAGGCATTGGCCCCGTGCAGCAGGCGCAGGGCACTTTGCCGGCCATCAGCGCCGCCACATTGGCCCTGGCGGAAAACGGGCGCGTGGACATGAGCTATTTCGACGATGCGCTGTTCATTGGAGATTCCCTGACGCAGGGCTTTCAGGTTTATACCAGCGGAATCTCGAATGCCAGCTATGCGGCATATATTGGCGCCGGGCCGCGCACATTCATTGAGGGCACGGTGACGAACATCAACGGCGAGACGGTAAAGCCCATTGATGAGATTTTGGCGGCCAACCCGAAAAAGGTATATATCCTGCTGGGCACCAATGCAATGGAAACCCTGACGGATGAGGCGTTTTTGGAATATTACGGCCGCTTTTTGGAATTTCTGGTGCCGCAGCTGCCGGAGGACACGGTGTATTATATCGAGGCCATCCCGCCCGTGACACAGGCCAAGGCGGCCGATGAAAACTTTACGCTGGAGCGCATTCAGGGCGTGAATGAAAAGCTGGCACTGCTGGCCTACCAGCATGGGATGCATTATCTGGACCTTTACAGCGCTTTGTGCGGGGAGGACGGCTACCTGAAAGCAGAGTATGCGGCCGATGACGGCCTGCACCTGAACAACGAGGGCTACAGTGCCTGGCGCGAATTGCTGATTACTCACACGGCTTACCGTGCCGGGAACCCTTATCTGCCGGGCTCGCCCTGCTATCAGGGCTGAAGTATGGCAAATGTACGGAGGAGACCATTTTGGCGGATTTCAGAAAAATGAAAGCACAGGCGAAAAAGCGGCGTGCAAAAAGCCTGCTGGCACAGGCCTTGCTGGCCGTGCTGGCCGTGGCGCTGGTGTTTGGCAACGCCTACTGTGTGGTGAAACTGGTGCATGGTGAGGCGGTGTTCACGCTGCCCTCTGTGCGGGAAGAGGAAGGCGGCGCGCCTTCTGCGCCGGGCAGCGGCGCCTCGGCGCCGGCCCAGCCGGTATCGTCTGGCAGCGGGCAAAGCACAGCGTCGGGCAGCGCGGCCTCCGGCTCTGGCAGCGCGGCTCAGCCGGTGGACAGCCGCGCATGGAACACGACAGCCAAGGCTGAGCGCACGCTGTATTCCGAGCGCACAGCCCAGGACGCACGCATGCTGTCTGTGCCGGAAAACGGCATTGTCAGCCTGGAATATTTTCGCACGGCCCTGTTTATTGGCGATTCGCTGACAGAGGGCTTCGGCATTTACGAACCCCTGAAAAACATTGCCACAGTGTATGGCTTCCAGGGCATTTCGCCCAAGACGTTTGCGGAAAACGGCGCGGCCGGAAGCCGGGACCTTGGCATTTCCTTTGATGCTGTGTGGGATGCAATCAGCGCCCAGCAGCCGGACAGCGTGTATGTGCTGCTGGGCGCAAACACGCTTGTCCATGCGCAGGACGGCAACGCCTACCTTACCTATTACGGCCGCTTTATGGATATGCTGGCCGAGCGCTTCACTTCGATGGGTATTCCTGTGTACATTCAAGGCCTCACGCCGGTGACGGAGGAATACAGCCAGAAACATGTGATGCTCTCGCGCGAGCAGATTGCCGCCATGAACAATGAACTGGCCAAAATGGCCACGGACCGCGGCATGTATTACATTGACACGCACGAGCCTCTGGCGGATAACGCCGACTTTCTGAACCCGGAATATGCCGGCGGAGACGGGCTGCATATGCGCAGCGGCGACGCCTACCGTGTGTGGGTGGAATATCTGGCCCGCCACACGGTAAACAACCGCATCTCGCGCAATTTCCAAACCACAAACGAGGGCTTTGCGGCTGAAATGGATGCCATTTTCAACCCGCCTGCCGCGCCGCAGGCCTGAAGCCTGAACTATACAGAGAGCAGGGGCCGCCGCGGGCATATGCCCGCGGCGGCCTTTCGAAAGGACAGGAGAGTGCCATGCCGCAGCCAAAAGCAAAAAGAAGCGTGTTTGCCGCCCTTGCGTGTGCGGCAGCGCTGGCAGTGGGCCTTTTGTGCCTGCTGGTGGGCCGGGCGCTGACGGCGCCCAGAACAATCCGCCTTGAGGACTATGCCGAACCTGTACCCGAAGCCTTCCGCATGAAGGCTGACATTACGCAGAAGGACGGCATGCTGTCGGTGGACGGATATGCCTGCATTGAGGGCGAGCGCTTTGAACACATCGACACCTTTGTGGCGCTGTACCCCGGCACGGGCGGCACTGCCCTTCGCCTGCCCACTAAGATGGTGCTGAGCGAGGAGGCGTATGTGGCGGGCGGAAGCCTGGCCATTGGCCAGCTGGGCGGGTTTACTGCGCGCATTCGGGAACAGGCGCTGCCAGCGGGGGAATACAGCGTGTACATTGCCTACCGCACCGACGGGCATAATATTTTAGCCGATACGGGCCGGAAAGTGCAGGTGGGCGCATGAAACAGTGGGTAAGCCGCCTGAGGCCCCATGCCCCCGGGCTGATATTCGGCGGGTTTTTCTGTGTGATGCTGGCCCTGCACGCCGCGATGCCGGTGGGGCTGGGCGACGACCCGATGTACCGCGACATGCTGAACCGCATGAGCCTTTGGCAATTTTTAACGGAACATTATGCCACATGGTCTGCCAGAAGCCTGGTGGAGGCCGTGCTGTGCACTGTAGCGGCCCTGCCGCCCGCCGTGTGGCGCGTGGCAGATGCACTGCTGGTGGCGCTGTGTGCCTTTTTGGCCGCGCGCACGGCAGGGTTAGAGCGCAGCCCATGCGGCGCCGCAATGGCCGTGCTGTGCTTTTTGTGCTATGATTGGACGGCGCTTTCCACCGCGGGGTGGATGTGCACCACGCTGGTGTTTGTGTGGCCGCTGGCCGCTGCCCTTGCGGCGGCGCAGCCGCTGGTGCAGCTTGCGCGCGGCGCGGCGCCGGGCCGGGCGCTGTGTGCGGCCAGCCTTTTGCTGCTGGCCTATGCCGCCAATATGGAGCAGGCCCTGGTGGTGTATACGGGGTGCCTTGCGGGTGTGCTGCTGTGGCACGCGGCAGCCCGCCGCCGTGTGCACTGGGTGGTTTGGGCACAGCTTGCCGCATGTGCGGCCAATGCGCTGTATGCGGCCACCTGCCCGGGCACAGCGGCGCGCATTGCAGGCGAGACGACGTCCTGGTTCACAGATTTTGGCATGCGCACCATTTGGCAGAATGCCGAACTTGGCATTTCGAACGCCATGTATCATGTGCTGTATCAGAAAAATATTCTGTTTTTCGTGTTTTGTGTGGTGCTAGCCCTGGCAGTGGCCGCCCGGCACCGCGCGTGGTATGTGCGCCTGTTTGGCGCGCTGCCCGCGATGGCTGTGGCCGTGCTGGGTGTGGGCGGGCCGCTGGCGAAAAAGCTGGTGCCCAGCCTTTCCTTTTTTGCCAATGTGTTTACCAAGGACGGATATTTGAACCTGCTTACGGTTTATTCACCCAAATACTGGCTGGCATTTCTTTTGCTGTGCGCCGTGCTGGCGGCATGTGTATTGAACCTTTATCTGGCCTTGGGTCATACCCGGGCGGCCTTTGGTGCCATGCTGCTGTTTTGCGCCGGGTTTGCCTCTTATGCGATGCTGGGCTTTTCGCCCACAGTGATGGTGTCTGGCCAGCGCACGGGGTTTTTCTTTTTGATGTCGGTGGTGGTGTGCACGTTGCTTTTGTGGCGCTCGCTGGCCGCCGCGCGCGCAAAGCGGGCCTGCCGGGCCGTGCTGTGCGTGTGCACGGCGTGCGCCGTGTGGTCGGCCGTTGGCCTGGCTGCTGCGCTGATGCAGCAGTGGGCCTAGGCGCGGAAAGGAAGAGGGGTGTTTCATGAGCTGGACAGACGAATACAGAAAGGCGCAGCGCGCCGGGCAGAAAAGCTTTCGCGCCTGTGTGGCAAAGGGAATGTACCCGTACCTACAGGTGCTGGACGACATTTTGGAAAACAGCGCTGCAGACACCACACAGGCCCTTGGGGTGAAGGAAATTCCAGCGGAATTGTTCACAGGCACCAAGACGGACGGGCGGAAGACGGCCTTTGCGCCAAACTTTATGCCGCTGTTGGATGAAAAAACCGAATTTGCCCGCAAATGGATGGAACTTTGCCGCGCCCAGCAGGAGGAAGGCATCCGCGAGCCGGTGCAGGCGTTTGAATTCATGAACCGCTTTTATGTGCAGGAGGGCAACAAGCGCGTATCTGTGCTGAAATATTTTGGCGCGGCGTCCATTCGCGCGCGGGTGACGCGCATTTTGCCAAAGCGCACCGGCACGCCCGAGAACCGCGTGTATTTCGAGTTTCTTGATTTTTACCAAGCTACCGAGCTGAACACCGTGTGGTTTTCGCGGCCGGGCAGCTATGCCAGGCTGACGGCGGCCGCAGGCCGCCGCCCCGGCGAAGTGTGGCCGCAGGACGACCGCATTACGCTTGCCTCGCTGCAGCTGCGCTTTTCGCAGGCCTATGCCGTGTGCGGCGGGGCACGGCTTGCGGCTACGCCGTCCGACGCGCTTCTGGCGTTCATAGGCGTCTACGGCTATCAGACGGCCTGCGCCATGACGCCCTCTGAAATGGTGCCCGCGCTGCAGCGCATTTGGGCAGAGGTGTTGGCGCTTGGGGAAAAGGACGCGCTGGAACTTTCCATGCAGCCGCAGCCGCAGCAGGCCGGCCCGCTGTGGAACCGCCTTTTGGGCGCCGCGGGCGTGGGGCCGCGCCTGCGCGTGGCCTTTTTGCACGAGCGCACGGCCGAGACCTCGGGCTGGACCTATGCGCACGAGATGGGCCGCGGCGAGGTGCAGCGCGTGTTCCATGAGCGGGTGGAGACATGGGCTTGCGATGACGTGCTGGTGGGGAAGAATGACGAACAGCTGCTGAAGCAGGCGGTGGAGCGCGGGGCGGATGTGGTGTTCACCACCACGCCCAAACTGATGCCCGCCACGCTGAAAGCTGCCGTCACGTGGCCGCAGGTGAAGTTTTTGAATTGTTCGCTGCACATGACGCACCCCTATGTGCGCACCTATTACGGGCGCATCCACGAGGCAAAGTTTATTCTGGGCGCCATTGCGGGCAGCATGGCGCAGGACGGCAGGCTGGGGTATATTGCCAGCTACCCCACCTACGGCATGACGGCCGGGGTGAACGCCTTTGCGCTGGGCGCTCAGCTGGTGAACCCGCGCGCGGCCGTATATGTGGATTGGACGGCGCGCCGCGGCAGCGACATCGAGCGCGATTTCAAAGAAAAGGGCATTCGCATCATCTCGAATGTGGATATGAACCCGCCTGCCGCCGCGCGCGAGCGCTTTGGCCTGTATGAAGAGACGCCGCAGGGTGTGCGGCACCTGGCCATGCCGCTGTGGAATTGGGGCGAGTTTTACACAAAAATTTTGCGCAGCATTTTCGACGGCACCTGGAGGCAGGCCGAAACACAGCCCGGGGCGCATGCCGTGAACTATTGGTGGGGGCTTTCTGCCGGAGTGGTGGATGTGCTGTGCTCGCACAGCCTGCCTCAGGGTACGCTGCGCCTGGCAGAACTTTTAAAAAATGCCATTGCCCAGGGCCTGTTCGAGCCGTTTTCCGGCCCGCTGTATTCGCAGCAGGGCCCCGTGCAGCAGGCGGGCGGCGCCCTGGCGCCGCAGGCCGTCATTACCATGGATTGGCTGTGCAGCAACATTGTGGGGCGCATTCCGGCCTATGACGAGCTGATTGACGAGGCGAAGCCCATGGTGCGCCTGCAGGGGGTGGACGCCACCGAGAAACCGGCGGTGCTGATATGATACAGATGGCCGGGCATGGCCGAAAGGGGGCGCGCAGTGAAGATACTGGCTGTTGCAGATGAAGAATCCAAATATCTGTGGGACCATTTCAGCCCGGACAAGCTGCGCGATGTGGACCTGATTCTCTCCTGCGGGGATGTGTCGCCGCAGTACCTCTCGTTTCTGGCCACCTTCAGCCGGGCGCCTGTGCTGTATGTGCACGGCAACCATGACACTGCTTATAAGAAGACACCGCCGGAAAGCTGCATCTGCGTGGAAGATACCATTTATGAATACGGCGGCGTGCGCGTGCTGGGGCTGGGCGGGTCTATCCGTTATAAACAGGGGCCGTTCCAGTATACCCAGCAGGAAATGGAGCGGCGGCGCAAACGCCTGTGGCTGTCGCTGCGGCGCCACGGTGGGTTTGACATTCTGCTGACGCATGCGCCGGCCTTGGGCCTGAACGACGGGCCGGACCGCGCGCACAAGGGCTTTGAGGCGTTTACAAAACTGCTGGACCAATACCGGCCCGGCTATTTTGTGCACGGCCATGTGCATTTGAACTATGGCGCCCAGGTGCCGCGCACCTGCACCTATGGCGCCACACAGGTTGTGAACGCTTACGAGCGGTTTTCGTTTGAAGCACAGCTCCCGTTTTTTCCGCCGCATGCAGGGCGGGGGCGCTGAGCGCTGCGCCGGGCCGGGCAGGCGGGCATAGCCCCGCCTGCCCGGCCCGTTTTGCATGCAAGAGGCTATGGTTCTATTTTTTGCCCTGCGCGCATACGCTGCCTGTACAGGGGCGCTGCCTTTGGCCGCAGAAAGGCGCCCCGCAAGGCTGCTTTGCGGCCGGAAGGAAAACCCGAAGGGGGGCACGCAGATGCACCAGGTGGTGGTGGAGTGGATTGGTGCGTTCGGTTACTGGGGTGTGTTTGCGCTGATTGCGGTGGAGAATATTTTTCCGCCGATTCCAAGCGAGGTCATTCTTACATTTGCAGGCTTTTGCACGGCGACAACGGCTTTGCGTGCGCCGGGGGTAGTGACTGCCGCCACCCTGGGCAGCCTGGCCGGCGCGCTGGTGCTGTATGGTGTGGGGCGGCTTTTGCAGCCCCGGCGGCTGGACGCCCTGCTGGCAGGGCCGGTGGGGCGGGCTTTGCACATGGAAAAGCAGGATGTGGAAAAGGCCGCGGCATGGTTTGCCCAAAAGGGCGCGGCCAGCGTGTTTTACTGCCGGTGCGTGCCCATTGTGCGCAGCCTGATCTCGATTCCGGCGGGCATGGCGGGCATGCGTCTTGTGCCGTTTTTTCTGTATACGGCGGCGGGCAGCACGGTGTGGAATATCCTTCTGGTGGGCCTTGGCGCGGCTGCGGGGCAAAGCTGGCCGCGCGTGGCCGCGGCCATTGCATCTGCCTCTGCCGCGCTGAAATGGGCGCTGGGCCTTACGGCCGCTGCCCTGCTGGTGGCGGTGTTTGTGCGGCGCCGTGCAGTTGACGCAAAGCGGCACCGCACGCTATAATAAAGCCCATAGCGGCCCGCCGTGCGCAGGGCCGTGCAGGGGGCGGCTGCCCATAGCGGGCCCGCCTTTGGAAAAGGGGCTTTTTGATGGAAGAGAGACATTTGCGAACGGCGCAGCTTTTGGGGCAGGCGGGCGTGCAGCGCCTGCAGAAGGCGCATGTGGCCGTGTTTGGCCTGGGCGGCGTGGGCGGCTATGCCGCCGAGGCGCTGGCGCGCGCCGGTGTGGGGGCTTTGAGCCTGTTTGACGCGGATGTGTTCAGCCCTTCCAACCTGAACCGCCAGCTGTGTGCGGCGCAAAGCACGCTGGGCCAGCCGAAGGTGCAGGTGTTTGCGGCGCATATCGCCGGGATAGACCCGGCTATTCGTGTGCAGGCGCACCGTGTGTTTTACCTGCCCGAGACGGCGGACGCATGGCCGCTGGATGCCTATGACTATGTGCTGGACGCGGTGGACACTGTGGCGGCCAAGCTGGAACTTGCCGTGCGCGCCCATGCTGCGGGGGTGCCCATTGCCAGCGCCATGGGCTGCGGCAATAAGCTGGACCCCACCGCATTTACGGTGACTGATATCTTCGCTACGCACACAGACCCCTTGGCCCGCGTGCTGCGGCGCGAGCTGAAAAAGCGCGGTGTGCCGCGCCTGAAGGTGGTGTACAGCACCGAGGCCGCGCGCACGCCCTGCCTGCCCGGCGAAGAAAAGGGCACGGCGGGCCGCCCGGCCCCGGCCTCTGTCAGCTTTGTGCCGGGGGTGGCAGGGCTTATTCTGGCGGGCGAGGCGATAAAAGACCTTTCCGGTGTGCGGTAAGCCTGCCCCGCACGGCCTGCGTTTTCCGGGCCTGTGTGCCGCTGTGGGCCGCTTTTCAGAAGCCTTGAAAACAGAACACCAGCTTCGCACCCGCGCTCGCCCCTTTCCAGGGCGGGCGCGGATTTGTTTTTTTCGAAAAAGTAAATTTTCGTTGACATTTGTAGATAAAAATGGTACATTAAATTCAACGACATATGTAAATGAAAGGCGTGGGTGAAGATGAAAAAGCCTCCCAAGCTTCCAGAGGCCGAGCTGGATGTGATGCAGGCCCTGTGGAGTTTTTCGCAGCCGGTGCGCACGGCGCGCATTTTGGAGGCCCTGCAGGCGCGCCGCACATGGACGGCGTCCACCCTGAAGGTAGTGCTGGGCCGCCTTGTGGAAAAGGGCTTTGTGGAAGAGACGCGGCAGGGCCGTTTTACCCTGTACCGGGCACTTGTGCCGGAAGAGGAGTACCGCCGCAGTGAAACAAGGCATATGCTGGGGCGTTTTTACGGCAACTCTGTGAAAAATTTGGTGGCCGCGCTGGTGCAGGACGAAGGGCTTTCGCAGGCAGAACTTGCAGAGCTGGAAGATATTCTGCGCCGCGCCGGCGGCAAACAATGAGCGCCGCGCTGCCCGCGGCGGCCCGGGCGCTGGCCGCCGTGACGCCATGGGTTACAGCGCTGATGCTGGTGTGCCTTTTGGTGCGCAGGCTGGCCAGGGGGCGTGTGGCTGCCCAAACGTTTCGCCTTGTGTGGCTGGTGCTGGCTATCCGGCTGGCCCTGCCGGTAGATGTCAGCCTGCCCGCCGCACCCGTGCAGATGCAGCTGCCTGCGGCAGCGGCCGCACAGGCAAGCCCCGGCGCGCCAGAGGCGCCGCCCGCACAGCAGGCGGACAGCGCCGGGCAGGCAGCGCCGCAGGAAGAAAGCGGCCCGGCGGGCCTTTCATGGCCAGAACTGGCGGTGGCTTTGCCCTATGTATGGGCGGCGGGGGCGCTGGTGTTTCTGGCATTTCACGCGGGGGCTTATGTGGTGTTTTTATCTCAGCTGCACGCCCGGCGTGTGCGCGAGACAGACGATGCAGTGTGCAGCGCGGTGTGGCTTGCATTCGGCCGCAAAACATGCATTTACCGTGCTGCCGGCCTGGCAAGCCCCATGCTGGCGGGCCTGTGGCGGCCAGCCGTCTATCTGCCCGAAGAGGTGCAGGTAAGCGAGCTGCCCTATGTGCTGGAACACGAGGCAAGCCACCGCGAGGCGCGCGATATTCTGTATGTGTTTCTTTTGATGGCTGCAAATGCCGTGCACTGGTTCAACCCCGCCGTATATGCAATGGTGCGCACGGCGCGCCGCGATATGGAACTGGCCTGCGATGAGGCCGTGCTGGAGGGGCGCCCCATGGAATACCGTGTGGCCTATGGGCAGGCCGTGCTGGACACGCTGAAGCGCGGCCGCCTGCAGGGGCCGCTTGCCCTGAACTTTGCAGGGGGAAAACACGCGCTGAAAGAACGCTTTGCGCGCATGATAGAGCAGGCCCCGCGCCGCCGGGCCCGCGGCCTTGTGACTGCCACAGCGTGCTGTGTGGCCGCGGCCAGCCTGTGTGTGGCATTTGCAGTGCCTGCGCAGCAAATAGCGCCGGTTGCTTTTACCCAGGCCTGGGCAGACGGGCAGTGGCGCTGGCCGGTGCCGGAATATGGCACATTGGGCGGCACATTTGAAGAGGGGGCCGTGGGCGTCACCATCCAGGCGCCCGAGGGTTCGCCTGTGGTGGCCGCACGCGGCGGCATTGTGGCGTCGCTTCAGGTGCTGGGGCTGCCGGCATCGGGCGGGCCCTATGGCAACGCGTTGGTGATTTATCACGGGGACGGAAGCGGATATTCCCTGTATGCCAATTGCGGCGATATCTATGCGCAGCTTGGGGACACGGTGACCGCCGGGCAGCCCGTGGCCACCGTGGGCAGCCTTGCCAACGAGATGCTGTTTGCCCTGTGGGCACAGGGAGATTGGGTAGACCCCATGGAATATCTGGCCGCTGTGCAGCCGCAGGGCGAAGTGAACTGGGCAAGGCTGGCGCAGCTGAAAGAGGAGATTCACAGCCTTCAGCGGGAAGAACAGGTGGCTGGGCTTCAGGAAGAAATACGGCAACTGGAAGAACAGATTGACAGCGCGCCCGTCATGACGCCGGAGGAACAGGCGCGAAATGACGCGGCTACCCGCGAGCTGCAAAAGCAATTTCTGGCCGCCCAGCAGGAGTGGGAACAGTGGGTATTCTCGGCCCCGGATTCCCCAGATGCCTCGCAACCGGGCGGCTGAAGAGACATCGTTCAGGAAAAGAGGAAATGACGTGAAACGCACGTTTCAAAAAGGCGCGGCCCTTGCGCTGGCTGCGCTGTGGTTCCCTGTGGCCTTTTTGGCCCTGGCCGAGACGCCGAAAGAGGCGCTGGACAGGCTGAAAGAGGAAAAAAACCGTCTGGAAGAACAAATAGAACAGGCGGAACAGCGGCAGGAGGACGCCGCAACGATGAAGGAGCTGTATCTGCAGAAAGCGAACAGCATCCTGGCCCAGCTGGATGTGCTGAACGAACAGATTCGCCAACAGAAAGCCCAGGTAGACCAGGCAAACCAGGCGCTGGCCGCAGCACAGCGTCAGGTAGAGGCCGGGCGGGAGGCATTTGAGCAGCGGCTGGTGGCCATGTATGAAACGCGAAATCAATCCAGCCTGTCGGCTTTGCTGGGTGTCAGCGACCTTGCCCAAATGATGCGCTTTGCTGAAAACCTCACCTGCATTTCAGTGGCCAACAAGGCCCAGGTGGACGGTTATGTGCGGGCAAAGCAGGAGATAGAGGCCCAGGCAGCGGCTCAGCAGGCCGCTTTGGATGAGATGCAGCAGGCCAGCACCCAGCTGGAACAGACACGCCAGGAATATGCGGTTGCCATCCGCCAGGCGGATGCCGACCTCTCTCAGGCACAGGCCGACCAGCAGTCCTATGAGGCTGCCTATGAGGACAAAACCCATGAGGTGGAACAGGCCACAAAAGAGTATCTGGAATGGATTGCGCAAGACGACAACCCGGGCGGCCAGCCCCCGGCGGACGGAAGCTGGCTGTGGCCGCTGCCGGGCTACCGGCCGGGCAGCGGTTATGGCTGGCGCACCTTGAACGGCAGGCCGGATTTTCACCGCGGGGTGGATATTCCGGCCCCGGCTATGACGCCTATCCGCGCGGCGGTGGGCGGTGTGGTAAGTGTGCAGCAGCACGCCAGCTATGGCAACTGTGTGAAAGTGAGCGTGGGCGGCGGCATTGTTGTGGTGTATGCGCACATGACATGCTGGGCGTCCGACCTTTCGAACGGCATGACGGTGGAGGCAGGGCATATTCTGGGCTATGTGGGCACTACTGGCAATTCGTTCGGCAACCATCTTCACTTTGAGGTGGACGTCAACGGCCAGCCTGTGCAGCCACTGGATTATGTCTCACCCGCATAAGTGCGGCTATTTCTATCGCTTGTACAGAAAACGCCCCGGCAAGGCGCACGGCCTGCCGGGGCGTTTGTTTTATGCCGCAGTGGCTTCATAGCCGGAAAGGCGGGTGTGGTATTGCGGCATGCGGGCGCCGTCCTGCCACACAATGCGGTTTGAAAGAAAGCGGAACGTGCCGTCCCCGCCGGGTTGCACGGTGAGCTCGTGCGTGAACAGGCGGTCAGTGCCGCGGCGCATGCAGGCCACATCTACGGCAAGCGTCAGTGTGCCGTCCGCATGTTCCTGCACGCTTGTCACCTCGGGCGCCATCTCTGGCAGCACAGCCCAATAGGCAACCCCATAGGGCAAATAGGGGTAGCCGCCGGCCTCTGCGTCATACCCGGCCTGTGCGCGCAGCTGCGAGGGGGTGACGGGCAGATACTGACACAGGGCCTGCTCGAACGCCTCTGCCGGCACAAAGATGGGCGCGGCAGAGCCGGCTGGGGAATAATCCTGCCCAGTGGCCAGGCGCGTCATGGCGTCAAAGGCATCGTTCAGGCACACATCGCCCATATCGCCCGCCTGCCAGTTTTTTGAAAACAAATCGTTATCGCGGTAGCCTACGGTGTCCAGGTACTGTGCTGCCGCATCCTGAAAGGCCTGCGGCACCGGCTGCGCGCGAAGCATGCTGTGGCCGTCCTCGTGCAGAGGGGAAAGGGCAAGCTCGAAAATCAGGTTGCCCTTTTCCGTAAACTGCCAGTTCTCAATATCCGTCTGCCCGGGCCCGCCGGGGTGCGCTGCCCCGGTTTCATCATATTCCAGCCTTGCCTGTGCACAGAAGGCACCGCTGCCTTCCAAGTAGTAGCTGACCAGATAGACATGCCCGCTTTCGGCGACGCTGACGGCTTCCAGGCGGGCGTTTTGCCCGCTGAGCGCTGCCTGGCGGAAAGCGGAAAAGGCGTCCGGCGCCCCGCTTAAGGCAGACACGCCGCTGTGCTCTGGCACCAGCACAGGCTCACCGGCCTCTTCCAGCGCAGCGCGCAGGGCCCCGGCATCGCCCGCCTGCTGGCCTGCCAGCCACGGGCGGCAAAGATCTGCCAGAGCCGCGGCGCGGCGTTCCAAATCTGCCAGGACGCTGCTGCTCACCGGTTCCAGCCCGTTTTCCGGGGCCGTTTGCGCGCTGCTTGGCGCAGGGGCCGAAGCAGCAGGCACAGAGGAGGCCCCGGCCGCGCCGCCCTGCGCACATCCAAATAACAAAATGGCGCACAGCAGTGCGGCAGGCAGCTTCCAGTTATGTTTCATCTCGGTTTCCTCCCGGGCATGGTTTCGGCTGAGTGCCCGGCTGGCCGTGGCAAAGCAACCGAACCACAGCATACGGCATTTTGCTGCTTTTTGCAAGCCACGCAGCGTCGATTGGCTCTACGCCGCGTGGAATGCCCGCAAAAACAAAAGGCCCCTTCCTTGGAAGGGGCCTTTTTCGCAAAGGATGGGCAGGCTGTGCCTCACTGGCCGCAGGCTGCGCGGAACTCTGTCCAAATCTGCACATGGGTTTCTTCGGCCTCGGCAGAGATGTTCTGAATCATTTCCATATTGCCGGAAAAATCTTCCGGCAGGGTGAGAAACGGCTTGTATTCTTCTTCAATCAGTTCATCGGCGGCCTGGTTTGTGCAGTAGTAGCCAATGTACTCATAGCACTGCTTGGATACTTCCGGGCGCAGAATGTAATCGATGAAAGCATATGCCGCGTCCTTATTGGGGGCGTTGGCGGGAATAAACTGCGCCATAATGCCAAAGCCAATGCCCTCCGAGGGGTACACCACCTGCAGGCCGGGGTTTTCCATGCACGCCTGTGTCACCTGGCTGGTGTACATCACTGCGGCGGAAACCTCGCCGGAAAGCAGGTCTACCTGCAGGTTGTCATCCTTAATAAGGCGAATGTTGGGCGCCAGCTCCAGCAGTTTTTCACCGGCCTGTTCAATGGTGGCAATGTCCTCGGTGTTATAGCTTTCACCGGCAATTTTCAAAGCCATGCCGTTCATGACGCGGAAGTTGCTGGTGATGCCGATGCTGCTCTGCAGCGATGTGTCCCACAAATCGGCATAGCTGGTGATTTCGGTGCTTACAGCAGAGGGGTCATATACAATGGTTTGCACGCCTGCGCCATAGGGCACGGTGTAGGCATCCTGCGGGTCGAAGAACTGGCCCTGATAAATGGGGTTTACGTTGCCAATGTTGGGAAGTTTTGTTTTGTCCAGCTCAGAGACAAGGCCCTGGGCGATGGCAGTCTCGATGATATAGTCGTCCGCAATCACCACATCGTAATCGCCGCCCTCGGCAGCCTCCAGGCGGGCCAGCATGGTCTCGTCTGTGTCAAAGCTGGAATAGTTCACCTGATAGCCGGTTTCTGCTGTGAAAGCATCCAGCACCTCCTGCGGGAACATGCCCTCCCAGGTGTACAGGTTCACTTCGCCTTTGATTTCCGCCCCCTGCGTGCCGCCGCAGCCGGCAAGAAGGCCCAGCACAAGGCAAAGGCAGACGGCCAAGGAAACAAGTTTTTTCATAGTTTCTCCTCCTAATTTTGCTGTTTTGCGCGCTGTGCGCGCAGATATGATGGAAAACATGGGCACACATGCCCCATGCCAAGCAGCAGCCCTTCAGCTTTTTTTTCGGCTGATCAGGGCCGAGGCGGCCACTGCCAGCACCGTAAAAGCCAACATCAGTGTGCACAGGGCGTTGATCTCGGGCGTAATGCCTGTCTTCAAAGAAGTATACACTTTCAGCGGCAGTGTATTCACATTCACACCCGTGACAAACAGGCTGATGATGACGTCGTCAAAGCTCATGGCAAAGCTGAGCAGCATGCCGGAGGCAATGGCCGGGGCAATGAGCGGCAGCGTGATGTCGAAAAACACACGCGCCTCGCTGGCGCCAAGGTCGCGCGCGGCCTCGGGCAGGCTTTTGTCCAGCCCCACAAGGCGCGCTTTCACCAGCATGTAGACGTAGGGAATGCAGAAGGCCGTGTGCGCGATGATGAGCGTTGTCATACCGAACGGCAGGCCCAGCAGAGAGAAAAACGCCAGAAACACCATGCCCAGAATAATCTCCGGCGTCATCATGGGCAGCATAGAGATATACTCTACCACATTTTTAGTGCGCGCTTGTATTTTGGTAAAGCCCACGGCACCCAGAGTGCCAATGACGGCGGCCGCCAGCGAAGAGGACAGCCCCAGCACAATGCTGTTCACCAGCGCCTCAAACATGGCCCTGTCGCGGAACAGCGTCTCATACCAGCGCAGGGAAAAGCCGCTCCACATGGTAGAGATGCGGTTTTCGTTGAAGGAATAGACGACCACCAGCACAATGGGCAAATAAATAAGGAACAGAATGACCCCAAGGTAAACGTTGGGCAGCTTTGTGCGGTTTTTCATAAAAGGCCCTCCAGTTCGCTGGAGTGGGTGACGCGTTTGTACAGCGTAATCATCAGTGTAGTAAGCGCCATCAGCACCACGCTCAGCGCAGCGGCAAAGGGCTGGTTATGGGCTTTCATCAGCTGATCCTGAATCAGGCTGCCAACCAGCACCACTTTATTTCCGCCCAGGATATCTGCAATGAAGAACAGCCCCATCGAGGGGATGAAGGTGAGAATGATGCCGGACAACAGCCCCGGCAGCGTCAGCTTCAGCGTAACCGTACAGAACGCGCGGAAGGGCGAGGCGCCAAGGTCGCGCGCGGCTTCCACCAGGCTCCAATCCATTTTTTCCGCGCTGGAATACACAGCCAGAATCATGAACTGCAAAAGCGCATACACCATGCCCACCACCACGGCGGGGTAGGTGTACAGCAGTTTCAGGGGGGAACTGGTGAGCCCCAGGCCCATCAGAATCTGATCCAGCGTGCCATTGGCGCGGAAGATGATCATCCAGCCATACAGGCGGATGAGCGAATTCGTCCAAAACGGAATCATAATCAAAAGCATCATGCGCTTTTTCCACACAGGCGGCAGTTTGGCCATAAAATAGCCAAACGGATAGCCCAGCAGGGTGATGAACACCGTGCTGGTGATTGCCAGTTTGAACGATTCCGCAAACGTCTGCAGATAGATGGGGGTGAGGATGTTTTTGTAGTTATCCAGCGTGAAGGAGTTCACCACGCCCCACACTTCGCCGCGCTGCAGAAAGCTGAGCACCACCATATAGATGAGCGGCCCGGCAACAAATAAAATGGTAAAGATGTAAAGGGGCGCCAGCATCAGCCAGATGCCCGTTTGCCTGCGTTGCTTCATACCCGGGCCTCCTGGTGGGTATCCACCGGCACGGCATTCTGTGCAGCCCATGTCACGCGCACGCCGTCGCCCGCCGAAAGGGCAATGTCGATGCCATGGCGCGAGGCCACCAGCTCGTCGCCGTTTTCCAGGGCCAGCGCAATGCGCAGCATACCGCCGGCAAATGTCTTTTCCTTCACCGTGGCGGGCAGGCCGCCCTCTGTGCAGAACTCTACATGTTCGCTGCGCACGGCCAGGGTTACGCCGTCGCCTGCCTTTTTGCCGCAGCCGCAGCACAGCGCGGGAACTTCGCCGCCCGCGGCGTGCACCATAAGGGTGCCGTTGCGGTTTTCTGCCACCCGGCCCTCTACAATGTTGGCCGTGCCCACAAAGCGGGCCACAAAGCTGGTGCGCGGGCGGTCGTACACTTCGGCAGGCGTGCCCACCTGCTCAAAGCGGCCGTCGTGCATCACGGCAATGCGGTCCGACATATTCAGGGCTTCCTCCTGGTCGTGCGTGATGTAGATGAACGTCAGCTCCACCTGCTTTTGCAGGCGCTTGAGCTCCAGCTGCATCTGGCGGCGCAGCTGCAGGTCCAGCGCGCCCAGCGGCTCATCCAGCAAAAGCACGCTGGGGCGGTTTACAATGGCGCGGGCAATGGCCACGCGCTGGCGCTGCCCGCCCGAGAGCTCTGCCGGCATGCGTGCGCCGTAGCCCGAAAGCTGCACCAGCTCCAGCGCGGCGTCCACCTCTTTGGCAATTTCAGCGCGCGGCATTTTTTTCAGCCGCAGGCTGTAGCCGATGTTGGCAGCCACCGACATATGCGGAAACAGCGCATAGTTCTGAAACACGGTGTTCACATCGCGCTTTTCCGGCGGCGCGGCCGTCACATCCTTTCCGCGCAGCACAACGCGCCCCGCGTCCGGCGTTTCCAGCCCGGCAATGATGCGCAGGGTGGTGGTTTTTCCGCAGCCCGAAGGGCCAAGCAGGGTTACAAACTCACCGTGCTGCACGCTCAGGCTTACGCCGTGCAGCACACCTGTGTCGCCAAAACGTTTTTCGATGTGGTCCAGTTCCAGAATCGTGTCGCTCATGGGTTCTCCTTCAAAATCCTCCGCTTCGCTTGAAATGGGGAAGGCCGCGGCCTACCATGCATGCGGCGCGCAGGCCGCATACGGATACATGTTAAGTATAAACAATTTTCACATTTAAGGCAAAGGCTTTTTGCGCAGAAGGCGCCCTTTGCAGGGAGAAGTTTTCTGCGCCGGGAGAGGGAAAGTTGTATAATTCCACCAAAATGGTATAAAAAGATGCTGTGAAAGCGGCCGGCGCCCCGCCGCCTGCCGGCCCGGCGGGGCTGTTCTTTTCCGGCAGCATATGGTAAAATAGGCAAAGAATAAGTGACGGGCGCGCCGGGGCAGGCGCGGGCCCGAAAAACAGAGTGGAGGCGGCGCAGTGCAAAAACTGTTAATTCTGGGGGCGGGCGGCTATGGCCGCACCGTGGCAGAGGCCGCGGCCGGGCAATTTGAAACGGCCTTTCTGGACGATGCCTCGCCGCTGGCGCTGGCCCCGTGCGCAAGATATGCAGAGTTTGTGGGCGAATATGCGTTTGCCTACCCGGCTTTTGGCGACAACGCCCTGCGCGCGCAGTGGCTGCAAAAGCTGAAAGCGGCGGGCTTTCGCCTTCCGGTGCTGCGCCATGCGCAGAGCTTTGTAAGCCCCAGCGCCGTGCTGGCGCCGGGCAGCGTGGTGCTGGCCATGGCGTGCGTGGGCACGGGCAGCGTGGTGGAGGAGGGCGCCATTTTGAACCTTGGCGCCATTCTGGACCACGACTGCACCCTGGGCGCATGTGCGCACCTGGCGCCGGGCGCTGTGGTAAAGGCGGGCAACTGTGTGCCGCCGCAGGCGAAAATTGATTCCGGCTGTGTGCTGGGGCGCGCGGCCATGCCTTGGAAGGGGAATGGTGTACATGTCTGAACTGCTCATTGTGGGCTGCGGCGGGCTGGGCCGTATGGTAGGCGAGGTGGCGCTGGCCACTGGAAAATGGAGCGGTGTGCGCTTTTTGGATGACGCCGTGCGCGGCGAGGCCGTGGTGGGAAAATGCGTGGATTACACCGAGCTCACCGGCAAATACCCCGAGGCCGTGGCTGCCTTTGGGGAAAACCGCCTGCGCCTGGCCTGGGCCGAAAAGCTGCTGGCCGCGGGCTACCGCGTGCCCAGCGTTGTGCACCCCACGGCAATTGTCAGCCCATCGGCACAGCTGGGCGAGGGCTGCCTGGTGCTGCAGGGGGCCATAGTGAACACGGCGGCCGTGCTGGGCCGCGCCTGCCTTGTGAACGCGGGCGCCCTGGTGGACCACGACGCCGTTTTGGCCAACGGCGCGCACGCCAACCTGCACGCCACGGTGAAGGGCTGGGCGCGGCTGGAAGAATGCCGCCACACCGAGGCAGCCGAAGTGGTGGCGCCCGAGCGCCGCGCCATTCCCGGTGTAGAGGCGGAAAGCCCGCTGGAAGAGGCTCTGTATGCCTTTAAGCTGGGCGAGAAGGCAAGCTATGTAAAGCCGTTCGGCGCCGGGCACATCAACGACACCTATGCCGTGTATGTGGGCGAGGGTGCGGGCGAGCTGCGGTATGTGCTGCAGCGCATCAATACGGCGGTGTTCAAAAAGCCGCTGGAAGTGATGGAGAACATCTTCGGCGTCACCGAATATCTGCGCAGGCAAATTCTGGCGCGCGGCGGCGACGCGGACCGCGAGACGCTGAGCTATCTGAAAACAAAGGCGGGCGAGCCGTATTATGAGGACGCAGATGGAAGCCCGTGGCGCTGCTATAATTTTATTACAGATTCCGTGTGCATCGAAAGCGTGCGCACCCCGCAGGATTTTTACAATTCGGGCAAAAGCTTCGGCGCGTTTTTGTGTGCGCTGGAGGCATACCCGGCGGATACCCTGCACGAGACCATTGAAAAGTTCCACGACACGCGCAAGCGCCTGGCAGACTTCGACACGGCCCTTGCGCGCGATGTGAAGAACCGCGCGCGCCGCGCGCGGCCGGAAATTGCCTTTGTGCAGGCCCGCCGCGCAGATTGCCCCGTGCTGATGGACCTGTTGGAAAAGGGCGAGCTGCCGCTGCGCGTGACGCACAACGACACCAAACTGAACAATATTCTGTTTGACGAAAAGACGGGCGAAGGCCTGTGCGTCATTGACCTGGATACCATCATGCCCGGCCTTGCGCTGAATGATTACGGCGATTCCATCCGCTTCGGCGCTACCACGGCCGCCGAGGACGAGCCGGACCTCTCTAAGGTGCACTTCAGCCTGGAGCTGTTCGAGGCCTATACCAGGGGCTATTTGGAGGCGGCCGGCAGTGCGCTGACGCCCAGGGAAAAGGAGTATCTGCCCTGGGGCGCGAAACTGATGACGCTGGAATGCGGCATGCGCTTTTTGACAGACTACCTGGAGGGCGACACCTATTTCCGCGTGACGCACCCCACACATAACCTGGAGCGTTGCCGCACGCAGTTCAAACTGGTGGCAGATATGGAGGCCCACTGGGCCGAGATGCAGGCCATCGTGAAAAAATACAGCTGAGGCTGCGGCCGCTTTGCGGCGCGCCGGCCCAAAAGAAGGGAATGTTGAACATGGCTCATATCGAAACACAGTGCCTGCACGAGGGCTATAAGCCCGGCAACGGCCAGCCGAAGGCCCTGCCCATTTACCAGAGCACAACGTATACCTACGATTCTACCGACCATATTGGTCAGCTGTTCGATTTGACGGCCGACGGCCATATGTATTCGCGCATCTCAAACCCCACCGTGGCCTGTGTGGAAGAGAAAATAGCGGCCATGGAGGGCGGCGTGGGCGCGCTGTGCACCACGTCCGGCCAGGCGGCCAGCCTGCTTTCCATCTTGAACATCGCCAAAGCGGGCGACCACTTCATCTCGGCCTCCACCATTTATGGCGGCACGGTGAACCTGTTTGCTGTCACGCTGAAAAAGTTTGGCATCGAGTGTACCTTTGTGGACGCCGGAGCGCCGGAAGAGGAATTGCAGAAGGCCTTCCGCCCGAACACGAAAGCCGTGTTTGGCGAAACCATTGCAAACCCCGCCATTGCGGTGTTCGATATTGAAAAATTTGCAAAGCTGGCGCACGCGAACGGCGTGCCCCTTATTGTGGACAATACGTTTGCCACGCCGGTGCTGTGCCGCCCCTTTGAATGGGGCGCGGACATTGTGGTGCACTCTACCACCAAATACATGGACGGCCACGCCGTGCAGGTGGGCGGCGTGCTGGTGGATTCCGGCAATTTCAACTGGGAAAACGGAAAATTTGAAGAGCTTTGCACGTCGGACGAGAGTTACCACGGCGTGACGTACACCAAACAATTCGGCCGCGCCGCCTACATTACCAAGGCGCGTGTGCAGTTGATGCGCGATTTTGGCATGTACCCCGCGGCCCACACCGCTTTCCTGCTGGACCTTGGCCTGCAGACGCTGGCCGTGCGCATGGAGCGCCACTGCCGCAACGCGGAAAAGGCCGCGCAGTATCTGGCCGGCCGGCCCGAAGTGGAATTTGTAAACTACCCCACCCTGTCGGGCAACCCGTATCAGGCCCTGGCAGAAAAATACCTGCCGCAGGGGTGCGCGGGTGTCATCTCGTTCTCTGTCAAGGGCGGGCGCGAGGCCGCGGTGAAATTTATGGACAGCCTGGAGCTGGCCAACAATGTGGTGCATGTGGCCGATATCTGCACATGCGTGCTGCACCCGGCTTCCTCCACGCACCGCCAGCTCACGGACGAACAGCTGGTGGCCGCGGGCATCACACCGGGGCTCATCCGCCTGTCTGTGGGGCTGGAGCACATAGACGACATCCTGCAGGACCTGGAAAAGGGCTTTTCCGCTTTAAAAAAGTAAGCCAGCAGGCATGAAAATGGGCAAAAGGACGAAAAATTGCCCTGAAATATAGTAAAACGTCCAAAAAGGGAACGGCTGCGCAATTAGCCGTTCCCTTTTTTCTGTGTTCTGTGATATAATCGTTTACATAGTTTACATATCACGTTACATTACGGAATGTCCTGCCCGGTGCGGCGGCCTCACTTGATAATGGGCACCGTCTGCACCAGGTTGGCAATGTCGTTTTGCAGCGCGCGCAAAAAATCCAGCCCCGGCTGGCCAAGCGGCGCTTTGCGAATGGCAATGTCGCGGTAGCAGTTCTCGGTGCGGCAGGGCTTTTGCACCAGTTCTTCCCGCGCCAGCACTTCGAAGGGCATGGGGCTCACCCACATATAGCAGCCGTGCACGCGGCGCAGAAGGTCGAACTGGCTGCCGCGCTCGTACACCGCAATGCGGTTGGCGCTGTGCAGCGGGCTGCTGGGCGTCTGCTGTTCGGCGGGAAGCACGGGGGTAAGGTCGCCGTGCACAATCTCGGGGTATTGGCGCAAAAGATGGTAGGGCACTTCGCCCAGGGCCGCAAGCGGGTGATGCTCACTCATCAAAAGCACCATGGAGTATTGCCACAGCACCTCTGCGTGCAGGCCGTTCTCGCCGCACAGCGTTTCAAAATAGCCCGCGTGTTTGTCCTGGCAGCGCAGAATGCCCAGCTCGGCCTCACCGCTGGCCACGGCGTGCAGGATGTCCATGGAATTTGTCTCGCGGTAATCCAGGTCCAGCGCGGTGCCGGTGGCGGAAAGCTGCGCGGCAAAGGCGCTGAATGCATTTGAAATATAGCTGGCGCGCGGCGCCGCCATGTGCAGGCGCGCGGCGGGCGCGCCGTCTTTCCGGTACAGCTGGGAAAGGCTCTCTACCTGCGAGAGGATGCTGCGCGCATAACCCAGAAAATCTTCCCCGGCGCGGGTGGGCTGCACCCCGCGCGCCGTGCGCGAAAACAGCGTTTGGCCCAATTCGGCCTCCAGCTCTTTGATGCTTTTCGAAAGGTTCGGCTGGCCCATGTACAGGTTTTTGGCCGCCTTGGAAATAGAGCCCACGCGGGCAATTTCCACCGCATATTTCAGTTGCTGCAAATTCAAGCTGGCACGCTCCTTTTATAGTGTCGCTTTTAATTCCATGAAAAAAAGGCATAGCCCATATTCCTATTATATATTACCCACACGGCAAAGGAAAGTGATAAAATTTTAACGAAGGCAAAACTCGAGCATTTGCCTCAATTTTATCAAAGGATCGGGGCGGCGCCCCGATGCACCGTAGTGGAGGTTGTGTACAATGGGACGTTTTACTTTACCGCGTGACCTGTATCATGGCAAGGGTTCTATGGAAGAGCTGAAAAACCTGAAGGGCAGCAAGGCGATGGTCGTTGTGGGCGGCGGCAGCATGAAGCGCTTTGGCTTCTTGGATAAGGCTGTGGGCTACCTGAAAGAGGCTGGCATGGAAGTGGAACTGTTCGAGAACGTTGAGCCGGATCCTTCCGTTACCACCGTGATGAAAGGCGCTGAGGCCATGCGCAAATTCCAGCCGGATTGGATTGTGGCCATGGGCGGCGGCAGCCCCATTGACGCTGCAAAAGCCATGTGGGCGTTCTATGAGTACCCCGAAGTGACGTTTGAGCAGCTGTGCGTGCCGTTCGGCTTCCCCACGCTGCGCCAGAAAGCGCGCTTCTGCGCCATTCCCTCTACCTCCGGCACTGCCACCGAGGTGACGGCTTTCTCTGTGATCACCGATTATGACAAGGGCATCAAGTATCCTCTGGCCGACTTCAACATCACGCCGGACGTTGCCATTGTGGACCCTGAGCTGGCCGAGAAAATGCCCCCGAAGCTGACGGCTCACACCGGTATGGATGCCATGACGCATGCCATTGAGGCGTATGTGTCCACCCTGCACTGCAATTATACCGACCCTCTGGCACTGCATGCCATTAAGATGATCCACAACGATTTGAAGAAATCTTATGACGGCGATATGGACGCGCGCGACCGCATGCACGACGCGCAGTGCCTGGCCGGCATGGCGTTCTCCAACGCGCTGCTGGGCATCGTGCACTCCATGGCGCACAAGACGGGTGCCGCTTTCTCTGGCGGCCACATCATCCACGGCGCCGCCAATGCCATGTACCTGCCGAAGGTGATCAAATACAACTCGAAGAACGCTGAGGCTGCCGAGCGCTATGCCGAAATTGCGAAATTCATCAACCTGCCGGGCAACACCACCGAGGAACTGGTGGATGCTCTGATTGCCGAGCTGCGCGAAATGAACAAGCAGCTGAACATCCCCCTGGCCATCAAGAACTACGGCGAGGGCGGCGTCATTGCCGACAAGAGCATCATCGACGAGAAAGAGTTCAACGACAAGCTTTCTGAGGTGGCTGCAAACGCCATCGGCGACGCCTGCACAGGCTCTAACCCCCGTCAGCCCAGCCAGGAAGAAATGGAGAAGCTGCTGCTGGCTGTGTACTATGACAAAGAGATCGACTTCTAAGCAAAACTTCACATGCAAACAAATGCAGGCGGTGGCGGGGCACAGCCCCGCCGCCCTGCTTTGGTTTTCAGGCAAAGAAAGCGGAGCCGCCGCGGACGGCTTCGCTTTTTCTGAATAAAGTAAGGAGTGAAGAACGTGTATAAAATCCTTGAGAAAAAGGCGCTGAACCCGACTGTGACGAAGATGGTCGTAGACGCGCCGCTGGTTGCCCACAAGGCGCAGCCCGGCCAGTTCATCATCTTCCGCGCCACCGAGGACGGCGAGCGCATCCCTCTCACCATTGCAGATTATGACCGCGAAAAGGGCACGGTCACCATCATCTTCCAAATTGTGGGTGCCGGCACAATGGACCTGAATGCCCTGAACGAAGGCGACTACATTGTGGATTTTGTGGGCCCGCTTGGCACACCCAGCCATTTGGATGGCCTGAAGAAAGTGGCCGTGGTGGGCGGCGGCGTGGGCTGCGCCATTGCTTACCCCACTGCGAAAAAGCTGCACGAGCTGGGCGCCGAAGTGCACAGCGTTGTGGGCTTCCGCTCGAAAGACCTCGTCATTCTGGAACAGGAGTTCGAGGCCGTTTCCAACCGTGTGGTGAAAATGTCCGACGACGGCAGCTGGGGCGAAAAGGGCCTTGTGACAAATGCACTGGAGGCCCTGATCAAAGAGGGCAACCAGTATGATGAAGTGATTGCCATTGGCCCGCTGGTGATGATGAAATTCGTGTGCAAGCTCACCAAAGAATACGGCATCAAAACCACGGTTTCTATGAACCCCATCATGATCGATGGCACCGGCATGTGCGGCGGCTGCCGCCTGACGGTGGGCGGCAAAACAAAGTTCGCCTGTGTGGACGGCCCCGATTTCGACGGCCATGAGGTGGATTTTGACGAGGCCATGCACCGCGGCAGCATGTACCGCGATTTTGAGGCCCACGCCCGCGAGGCAGAGTGCAATCTGCTGAAAAAGGAGGTTGAGTAAGATGCCGAATATGGACCCGAAAAAGTGCCCCATGCCCGTGCAGGACCCTGAGGTGCGCAACAAAAACTTTTCCGAGGTGGCTTTGGGCTATACGCCCGAGATGGCGGTAAACGAGGCCAGGCGCTGCCTGCACTGCAAAAACAAGCCGTGTGTGTCTGGCTGCCCGGTTGGCATTGATATTCCCGGCTTCATTGCCAAGGTGGCAGAGGAAGATTTCGAGGGAGCCTATGAGGTGCTTTCCGCCTCTTCTGCGCTGCCCGCCGTGTGCGGCCGCGTCTGCCCGCAGGAGAACCAGTGCGAGGGCAAGTGCGTGCGCGGCATCAAGACAGAGTCTGTGGGCATTGGCCGTCTGGAGCGCTTTGTGGCCGACTGGCACCGCGAGCACTTCCATGGCGAGCCCAAAATGCCGGTTTCCAATGGCCACAAGGTGGCTGTCATCGGCTCGGGCCCTTCCGGCCTGACGGCTGCGGGCGACCTTGCCAAAATGGGCTATAAGGTAACCGTGTACGAGGCCCTGCACACGCCCGGCGGCGTGCTGGTGTACGGCATCCCCGAATTCCGTCTTCCTAAGGAGATCGTCCGTCAGGAGATTGACGGCCTGAAGAAAATTGGCGTGGATGTAGAGACGAACGTGGTGATTGGCCGCACGCTCACCATCGACGAGCTGTTCGAAATGGGCAACGAGGCCGTGTTTATCGGCAGCGGCGCGGGCCTGCCCCGCTTTATGGGCATTCCGGGCGAAAGCCTGAACGGCGTATACTCTGCCAACGAGTTCCTCACCCGCATCAACCTGATGAAAGCCTACAAAGAGGGCTCGAAAACGCCCATCCAGCACGCAAAGAACGTGGCCGTGGTGGGCGGCGGCAACGTGGCTATGGACGCCGCGCGCTGCGCAAAACGCCTGGGCGCCGAGAACGTGTACATTGTGTACCGCCGCGGCATGGAAGAGTTGCCTGCCCGTAAGGAAGAGGTAGAGCACGCCGTGGAAGAGGGCATCATCTTCAAGACGCTTTCCAACCCCATTGAGGTGCTGGACGATGGCAAGGGCTATGTGAAAGGCATGGTGTGCCAGGAGATGGAACTGGGCGAGCCCGACGCCTCCGGACGCCGCCGCCCTGTAGCAAAAGAGGGCTGCACCTTTACGCTGGATGTGGACTGCATGATCATGTCCATCGGCACCAGCCCCAATCCCCTCATCCGTTCCACCACGCCGGGGCTTGAGACGAACAGCCACGGCTGCATCATCACCAATGGCGACGACGGCCTCACCACCCGTGAGGCAGTGTATGCCGGCGGCGACGCGGTGACGGGCGCAGCCACGGTTATTCTGGCCATGGGCGCGGGCAAACACGCGGCAAAGGCCATTGACGAGTACATCAAAAGCAAAGCAAACTGAAACCGGCGCGGCAAACGCCGCTTTCTGCGGGGCCCCGGCTGCTTGTGCAGCCGGGGCCCTGTTTTTGTCCCGCAGCATCTGTTTTGCCTGAAAGGGCAAAGAGCAGTGGTGCAGCGGCGGCGCAAAATCAGGCGCGGCGCGCCACGTTTTCCTTCCACTTTGTGCGCGGGTGTGCTATACTAAAAACGATTCTGCAAGTGGGAAAGGTGCGGGCTTTAAAATGAAGCAGTCAGCAGGCGAATTTTACAACAACCTGAAGGGCAAGCGCGTTGCGTTTATCGGCGCGGGCGTCAGCCACCGGGAATGCATTGAGGTGTTTGCCAAAAAAGGCGCCGTTGTGACGCTGTGCGATAAAAAACCGGATGTGAACGCCTTTGGCGCATACGGCGAAACGCTGAAGCAACTGGGCGTTCGCCTTTCGCTGGGTGAACATTACCTGGACGGCCTGGCCGGGCAGGACATCATTATGCGCACGCCGGGGTTTGAATATTTTACGCCGGAATTGCAGGCCGCAAAAGCGGCGGGCAGCGAAGTGACCAGCGAGATGGAACTGTTTTTTGAGCTGTGCCCCTGTGAAAAGGTGGCGGTGACAGGGTCGGACGGGAAGACCACCACCACCACGCTGATTGCCGAAATGCTGAAGGCAGCCGGGCGCACCGTGCATCTGGGCGGAAACCTGGGCCGCGCATTGCTGCCGGTGGTGGAACAGATTGCGCCCACGGATGTGGCTGTGGTGGAGCTCTCCAGCTTCCAGCTCATCAGCATGCGGGAATCGCCCGATGTGGCCGTGGTGACGAATGTGACGCCGAACCATCTGGACCATCACAAGGATATGCAGGAATATATCGACGCCAAACGCAACATCCTGCTGTATCAGGCGCCCGGGTCGCGTGCGGTGCTGGGCTATGCCAATGACATCACCCGTGCCATGGCGAAAGATGTGAAGGGAAGCTACCTGTGGTTCACGCGCTTTTCCGAGACGGACAACGGCGGCTTTTTGCGCGCCGATGGCATGCTGTGTGTGGCAAAGGACGGCGTGGTGACGCCCATTGTGCACAAAAGTGAAGTGGCCCTGCGCGGCGAGCACAACTTGGAAAACCTGCTGGCCGCATTTTGTGCCGTGTGGGGCATGGTGGATGTGGCCGTGATGGCGCAGGTTGCGCGCAGCTTTCAGGGCGTGGAACACCGCATCGAGCCGGTGCGCACCCTGAACGGCGTGCAGTGGTTTAACGATTCCATTGCCTCCAGCCCCACGCGCGTGATTGCCGGGCTGCGGGCGTTTAACCAGAAGCTTATTCTTCTGGCGGGCGGCTCAAACAAGCGCGTCAGCTTTGCGCCGCTTGCGCCAGAGCTGTTGGCGCATGTGAAAACGCTGGTGCTGATCTCAAACCCCGCCGAAAAGGCGGCCGCCGCCGCGCGGGGCGAAAGCGATTACCAAACTTCGGCAGAGCAGATAGAGGCCGCCGTGCGTGCCGAGCCGGGCTTTGCCGAAAGCGGCATGAACATTCTGCACGCCGAAAGCATGCAGCAGGCCGTGCGCCTTGCCTACGAGGCAGCCCAGCCTGGCGATATTGTCTCGCTTTCGCCGGCGTGTGCATCGTTTGACTTTTACCCCAATTTTGAAGTGCGGGGCCGCCATTATAAGGAACTGGTGAATGCACTGTGATCGCGCAGGTGACAAAAGAAACCGAAGCGGAATATTTCCGCCGCCTGGGGCAGGCGCCGTTTTTTGCCTCTGTGATGCACACGGTGTATGCCTCCTGCGGGGGCAAAGGCGTGCAATGCTATTTGGCAGGGCGGCTTGCGGCCCTGCAGGTGTGCGGGCAAAGGGCGCTGCTTTGCGGCGAGCCGGAGGATGAAGCCGAGCTTGCCAGCTTTCTTTCGTTTTTGGGCATTGCGCGCCTGAAAACGCAGGGGTGTTGCCCCAAGGGGTTTACCCCGCATGCGCTGCCGCTGCTGTGCTTTGACGGACGGCGCGCGCCGCCTGTGCCGCCGCTGCCAGCGGGCACGCAGTTAGAGCAAGAGCCGTCTTTGCTGGAAGTTTGCCGTATGGAAGGCCTGTCGGATGGAGCTGTGCCGCCCGACCTGTTCGCGGTGGATGCCGCGGCGCGGCGCAACCGGGGGCTGGCCGATATCCGTGCCCTTTCTGCTGGCGGGGCGCTTGTGGCCACGGCGGGCGTGTATGCCCTGCAGCCATGGGAAGCCTATATCGGCGCCGTAGAGACGGTGCCCGCTTTCCGCCGCAGGGGGTGCGCCGGTTACCTGGTAAGCCTGCTGGCACACACCTATGCGCAGCGGCCTGTGCGGCTGATTTGCGCAGAGGGAATGGTGCCCTTTTATGCCAAATTGGGCTTTGCGCGCGACGGGCTTTTGTGCGATTGTGTGCGCACCGGGCAGTGAGGTACGGTATGGCGGGAAATGGTACAAATAGTATAAATTGTAAGAGGTATTACAAAAAGTGATAGAAGAGTTTTATAAACTGAGCCCGCGACTGCTGGAGCTGGACAAACAGGCGCGCGGGCTGTGCGCCGGGCAGTTTGCCGCGCTGGAAGAGATCAAAGAATACAACCAGCTGAAAATGCTGCGTGCCTTTACAGACAGCGGTGTGGGCGGCCAGCACCTGGTGGGCACCACGGGCTACGGGACGGATGACCCCGGCCGCGATAAGCTGGAACAGGTGTTTGCCAAAGCCGTGGGGGCCGAGGCATCCCTGTTCCGTCAGAGCTTTCTCTCCGGCACACACACGCTGAGCGTGGCGCTGTTTGGCGTGCTGCGCCCGGGCGACCGCATGGTGGCTGCGGCGGGCGCGCCGTACGACACTCTGTTGGGCGTTATTGGCCTGACGGGTGAGAAGGGCTGGGGCAGCCTGAAAGAGTGGGGCGTGCAGTATGACGAGGTGCCGCTGCAGAACGGCAGGCCGGACCTTGCCCTGATTGCACAAAAGTGCAAGGGCGCCAAAATGTGTTATATCCAGCGCAGCAGGGGCTATTCTTCCCGCGATGCGTTGAGCCTTGCAGATATTGAGGCCATCAGCCGGGCGGCCAAAGACGCCCAGCCGGACATTCTTGTGATGGTGGATAACTGCTATGGCGAGTTCACCCAAAAGAAAGAACCCACGCAGTGCGGGGCAGACCTGATGGCAGGCAGCCTTATCAAAAACCCCGGCGGCGGCATTGCGCCTACGGGCGGGTACATTGCGGGCCGGGCAGACCTTGTAGAGAAATGTGCGCACCGGCTTTCGGCCCCCGGTGTGGGCGGCGAGATAGGCTGCACCTTAAATGTGCTGCGCGAGTTGTACCTGGGCCTTTACTATGCCCCGGGCGTGGTGTGCGAGGCGCTGAAAACAAGTGTATACACAAGCTGCCTGTTTGAGCTGCTGGGTTATGAAGTGATGCCGCGCTATACCGCCCCGCGCAACGATATCATCACCAGCGTCAACACCGGCAGCCCGCAGGGCATGGTGGCGCTGTGCGGCGGCGTACAGGCGGGCAGCCCGGTCGATTCCTTTGCCGCGCCGGAACCCTGCCCCATGCCGGGCTATGAGGATGACGTGATTATGGCGGCGGGCGCGTTTACGCTGGGCTCGTCCATCGAACTGTCGGCCGACGGCCCGCTGCGCGAACCGTATACGGTGTATGTGCAGGGCGGGCTGAATTTTGCGGCAGCCCGCGCGGGCGTTCTGCTGGGCGCCCAGCGCATGCTGGAACTGTGAGAAAGGGGATAAACGATGCAGGTATTCAACACACTGACAAGGCAAAAAGAAGAATTGAAGCCCATCATGCCGGGCAATTTCCGCATCTATGTGTGCGGCCCCACGGTATACAACTATATCCACATTGGCAACGCGCGGCCCGTGGTGGTGTTCGACACCCTGCGCCGCTATCTGGAATACCGCGGCAACAAGGTGCGCTTTGTCTCGAATATCACAGATATTGACGATAAACTCATCACCAAGGCGAACGAAGAGGGCGTGTCCATGCAGGAGGTGGCCCGCCGCTATGAGGCGGAGTTTCTGAAAGACTGCGAGGGCCTGAACGTGCTGCCGCCCACGGTGCGTCCGCGCGCCACCGAGCATATTGACGAAATCCTCTCGATTGTGGCGGACATTATCGAGAAAGGCTATGGCTATGTGGCCAAAAACGGCGACGTGTATTTTCGCGCGCGCAAGTTTAAAGAGTATGGCAAGCTTTCTCACCTGAACCTGGATGAGCTGGAAAGCGGCAACCGCAGCCTGCGCCATACCATGGAGGACGATTTGAAGGAGGACCCGGCGGATTTCGCCGTGTGGAAAGCGGCCAAGCCCGGCGAGCCCTATTGGGATAGCCCCTATGGCCCCGGCCGCCCCGGCTGGCACATCGAGTGCAGCGCCATGGCGCGCAAGCACCTGGGCGAGACCATTGACATCCACGCGGGCGGGGAGGACCTCATTTTCCCGCACCATGAAAACGAAATTGCGCAAAGCGAATGCGCCAATGGCTGCGAATTCGCGCATTACTGGATGCACAACGCGTTTTTGAACATCGACAACCGGAAAATGAGCAAAAGCGCCGGCAACTTTTTCACCGTGCGCGAGATTGCGCAGAAATACGGTTACGAGCCCATCCGCTATTTCATGCTCACGGCACAGTACCGCAGCCCGCTGAATTACACGGTGGAGCTGATTGAGGCCTGCCGGTCTGCCCTGGAGCGCCTGTACACCTGCCGCGAAAACCTGGATTTTGCCCTGCAGAATGCAAAGGGCGAAAGCGAGGCCCTGACGGTGAAAGCGCGCTTCGCCCGCGAGAAGTTCTGCGAGGCCATGGACGATGATTTGAACACGCCGGATGCGCTGGCCGCGATTTTCGACTTTGTGCGCGATGCGAACACGCTTGCTTCGGACGCCTCGAAGGGCGCGCTGGAAGAGGCTGCGGCGGTGTTTGACGAGCTGACGGGCGTGTTGGGCATTGTGCAGCACCGTGAAAAGGAAGCCGTGCCTGCCGATGTGATGGCGCTGGTGGCCGCCCGCGCAGAGGCGAAGAAAGCGAAAGACTGGGCCCGTGCCGATGCCCTGCGGGCCGAGATTGGTGAGAAAGGCTATGCGGTGGAGGATACCCCGCAGGGCCCGAAGGTGCTGAAAAAGTAAAAACGAAAACGAAAATGACACAACGCCCCGCCTCTTTATGTAAAGAGGCGGGGCGTTCTAAAATGGTTGAGGTTGAGCGGAGACAAAGGCTAAAAATATAGTGAGCTCTTTTATCTGGATGGATGTTCGGCAGGCAAAAGAATAAAAGGAGAGTGAATGAGTCGAGATAGTGCGCATAGCATGGGAAGAGATTGAGTTTGAATTTGGTTTTCATTATAATAGTGCTATGAATTTTGAATTTCCGAAAAGGGGAGCGAATGATGCAGAATTGGTTTGATTATACCAGTCAGCCAGGAAGAACTCTGGAGAGAAATGAGATGGCAGGCACCCAGCAGCCGTTAGTTAGTGTGATTACCCCTTATTACAATGTGGGAGAAGTGTTTGAGCAAACATACCGCTGCGTAATGAATCAGACATTTCCATGGTTTGAATGGATCATTGTGGACGATGGAAGTACAAATGAAGATTCTATTAGACGCTTGCATCATTTGGCCGAGACGGATACACGGATACGAGTATACACGAAAGAAAATGAAGGTGCGGCGGCTGCGCGGAATTATGCTGTCAAACAAGCACAAACAGAATATCTGGCAATGTACGATGCGGATGACCTGATTGAGCCAACTTTTTTGGAAACACTGTATTTGGCGTTGCTTCATACGCCGCAAGCAGCATGGGCTTATACGGATATTGTGACATTTGGTGCAGAAGAGTTTTTATGGAGAAGAGAGTTTTCTTCGCAAATTATGCGAGAGGATAATGTAGTTCCCATTACCTCTATGGTGAGAAAATCTGCATTTGATGCAGTGGGCGGTTTTGATGTGGAAAAATTTCCATTTCATGAGGATTGGCATTTCTGGCTGAAATTGCTTTCCCGAAAAATGCGGCCTGTTCATGTAAAGGATTATTTGTTTTGGTATCGAAATGAAAAAAAAGGAATGTTAATGGCGGTATCCGCTACAGCGGAAAGCCAAAAAAGAAATGATGAAAAAATTGCAGAGATTGCGAAAGAGGTGCCAGATGGCATTTTGGCTTTTGAGCCGGAAAAGGAAGGAAAGAAATTTGAGTTAGAAGAGTTTTGGCAAGATATTCGGCTCCGGCCGTGGACCGATAAAAAAGCAAATATTCTTTTTGTTTTTCCCCATATGGTCATGGGCGGGGCAGATAAGTTCAATTTGCAGGTGATACAGCATTTTAGTAAGGAATATCATATCAGCATTGTAACTACGTTGCGGGAAGAAAATGAATGGAAGCAAAAATTTTCGAGCTGGACCAGCGACATTTTCTCCTTGCCGGCTTTTTTGCCAAACGAAAAATGGGCCGCATTTTTGGATTATATTATAGTGTCCCGGCAGATAGATGTTGTTTTTATCTCCAACAGCTATTATATGTATTATGCAGTGCCCTTATTGCGTCACAAGCATCCAGCGGTTACTTTTGTTGATTATATTCATGCTGAAGATTGGTCGCACCGCAATGGCGGATTCCCCAGGCCTTCCAGTGCAGTTCAGATGTTTTTGGATAAAACCTATGTCTGCAATGAACATTTGCGGCAGGTAATGCTGGAACAGTTTGGCAGAAGCCCTGCAGATGTGAAAACGGTTTATATTGGTGTAGATCACAAGTGGTTTGACCCTGAGAAGGTAGAATGCGAGGATGCTAAGAGAGAACTCCCCGAACATTTGAGAGAACAGCCAGTTGTTTTATTCCCTTGCAGGGTATGTGAGCATAAACGCCCCATTTTGGCCGCTGAAATTGCACGCAGGCTTCCGCAATATACGTTTGTGGTGGTGGGCGATGGCGTACAAGAGGAGGCGCTTAGGGGATATATTCGCCATCATAAAATTGAAAATATGCTGTTGGTTGGACGGAAGGAGGATATGCGCCCCTGGTACAAATTAGCAAAAATAACCCTGATATGTTCTTTAATGGAAGGTTTAGCGCTAACGGTGTTTGAATCTTTGGCGATGGGAACACCGGTGGTTTCAGCAGATGTAGGCGGTCATCGGGAAGCAATTGACAGCCAGGTGGGCCGCATTGTGCCATTGTATCAGGACCCTGCCAGAGACCTTTTCCATACGCAATATAGGGAGGAAGAAATACAGGCTTATGTAGAAGCAATTGAGTCTCTGTGCAGTGCTAGTGACTATGAACAAATATGCCACTGCTGTAGAGAACGTTGTGTGAAGAAATTTACACAAGAAAATATGAAGCAAGTACTGGAAGAAGAACTTTATGGCCTTGCCAGTGAAACAAGAAAAAAAGAACGTAAAAATCATTATGCTGTACATCATGAGGAAAAAATGTCCGCTCTGTTTAAAAGCTATCTCTATACCTATGATGCGCTGGAGCAAATGGCGCAAGCATATGTAAACGGAGACTACTTTCGCCAGCTTTGGGAGCAACGCGGGTTACCGGCAGAAAATGAACTGAACAGAATTCGGAAAATGAGAAGCTATCGAGTGGCGGAAATTTACCAAAGATTGATGAACAAACTGAGGAAATAACATAAAAAGCACGGCATTTCAACTGAAATAGTTGAGGCCGTGCTTTTATTTTCTTTTCCAGTCCCCAATTTTAAAAGAAAGAAATTTGAGGAAAGAATACGCAGTGATAAGGAATGACTTCATAGCTGCCGCGCACAATTACCTCATCCAACATAAACCATGTGCTGACTAAGCAGATAAGGCCAATTAGAATATAACGAAGGTTTCGGTCTGAGATGCGGGAAACAACCATAGGAAGAAAAATGATATTGCTCATCTCAAAGTAGAATAAAATTCGTTCTATTTGAGGAAATAAATTATAATTGCAACTTAAAAATAGTGCAATGGTAAGCAGGCTGAAAAATACTTGATAGGAAGTATCAGCTTTTTGCCCCTTAGGATATGCGTACGAGGCAATCAGAAAGAACAATAGTAGGATTAAAAATCGTTGTGGGTATATAGAGACGGTGGCATCGAATGCACTTCCAAGATATGATTCATAGGACGACCCGGCCAAAAACTGGCGGAGTAAAAGGGAGATAGGCACACGCAGTAAAGTGCCAGCAGTCAACAGAATATAAGCGAGTTTTGGGGTGATGGGCAGATAAATCAAAATATAAGCAGCAGCAAATAAGAGTGCTGTTTTATGGAATGAAGCGGCCACTACTACAAGCAGAAAAAATTTCCAGGCACAAGGTTTGCACAAGTAACGGCAGGCAAATAATAAAATAGCCATTGCCATGTATTGCCGCATAATGTTCATGCCGGCAAAAAAATGGCGAGAGAGGAAAAAAAGAGCAACGCTGAACCATGGAAGAGGAGAAAGATGCCAGATGGCACCCCAAAAAAAACCTACTATCACAAGGGCAGATAAGGCGAATACCCAGACATTACAGGAGGAAAACAACAGAACAAAGCGATTTATCAGCCAGTAACCAATCTCAATATCAGGGGTGCTGTGCTGGCCTGCGACCATTCCTGAAAAATAGGGCTGATAGGTGAAAAAGTAGTCTGTACCTACGTCATAACGAAAAGCCATGACCAAAAAAAATGGCACGGCAGAGAGAAATGCCCATATTTTCCAATTGCAGCGGGGCAGACGATAGGAAAAAATATTGGCCGCTTGTTTTTCCTTTTGGGCAACTATGGCGCATATTACGCCGACAAGCGCTACACAGCTGTAAAAAATCATGGAAAAGTTCCCCCGGTGCGGTTTTACTATGCAGACAGTATAACATGATTTTGGCGGCCTGTAAAACCAAAACAAACGAACAAAAGGCCCCGCACGCGGAACAGCCGCATGCGGGGCCTGCCATACCGGCGGGAGGAAGACGCGTCAATCTATCACGCGCAGCTCGTGGTCCAGCGGGGTGAGGCGCTCGGCGCCTTCAGGGTGGACGAACAGCAAATCTTCAATGCGCACGCCGAAGCGCCCGGGAAGGTAAATGCCCGGCTCGTCGGAAAAGACGTTGCCTGCCTCGATGACGTGCTTGTTGCCGGCCGAGAGGTAGGGGTGCTCGTGCACGTCCAGCCCCAGACCGTGGCCAAGCCGGTGGGTGAAATATGGGCCATAGCCGGCCTTTTCTATTACGCTGCGGGCGGCTTTGTCCACATCTTCACACACAGTGCCCGGCTTTGCCGCTTCAAAGGCGGCCTGGTTGGCCGCTTTTACAATGCCGTAAATTTCCGGCAGCCCTTCCGGCATGCGCTTTACGGCAAAGGTGCGGGTGGTGTCTGCAATATAGCCTTCGCCCTTGTTTTCCCCGCCGAAATCAATGACGACTACATCGCCCGGCTGAATGACCGTGTCGCCCGTGACATGGTGCGGCAGGGCGCTGTTGGGCCCTGTGGCCACAATGGGCACGCCGTCGGGCGAATCTACGCCTTCTTCGTCGCTGTACTGCATCAGCAGTTTGCCGGCCTGCAGTTCCGTCATGCCGCACAGCCCGTGTTCAATCAGGCGGCACAGCGCGCGGCAGCTGTTTTGCTGCACCTTTTTCAAAAGCGCATATTCCGCGTCATCTTTTACCATGCGCAGGCCGCGCATCAGCCCTTCGGCCGACACCCAGCTGTACTGTGGGCGCAGCGCCTGCATGCCCAGCAGCACCCAGCTTGGCACTGCGGTGCCCACTGCAATGGTCTGCCCGGCCCCGGGCAGCAGGCCGCCGGCCAGGGCAAAGGGGTCTTCGCCGTCCTGCCAGCCATGGCAGGTCAAAAGGCTTTTCGTGGCCTGCTTCAAATTGCCAAGCTCAAAAACCGGGGAGATGAAATGCACATCCTCCTGCGAGATCAGGCAGCAGGCAAGGCGCTCGAACAGATGGCCCCGCATGCCTGTCAGGTAAAACAGGTCGGTGGAAGGGGTGAGAAGCAGAAGGTCAATGCCCTGGCTGCGCATGGCGGCGCGTGCGCGCGCAAGGCGCTGTTCATAAATCATGCCAAAAGTCCTTCCTTTCCAAACGGTTTGTGCGGCAGGTTACTTTTCCTTACGCGCAAGCAGCCAGTCGCGGCAGGCGCGCAGCGGGGTGTCCGGGTCCGGATAATGCACGGCCCCCCAGAGGGCGAGGCCGATCTTTCCCGCGTAGCCGTGCGCATCCAGCCGGGCAAGGATGCCGTCCAGGTCCATATCGCCCTGGCCCAGCGCGGCGCCGTCCGTGTCGGAAAAATGCACATGCGCCAGCTGCCCGAAAGCCTGGTAATACGCGTCCACGTCCGTTCCGTGCTCCAGCACCAAGGGGATATCCATACATGCTTCCACGCCGGTCTCTTTCACAAGCCGGGAAAGGCGCGGCAGCGTGCTGCAAAGCAGGCTGACGGTGGGGTCCTGCTCTTCCATGGCAAGGCGCACGCCAAGGGGCTTTGCATATTCGGCCAGTTGCTGTACGGCCTGTATGGCGCGAAGCGTATCCGCCTCGGTGAAATCATTCACAAACACCCAGCCGGGCGTCAGCATCATGATGGGGGCGCCGAATGCGGCGGTATCCTCCAGGCAGCGACGCATGAAATCCATACTTTGCGTCTGAATGTAGGCACTGGGGGAAGCGATGTTCACGGGATATTGTCGAATCTGCTCGGGATGATATACCGCCATGGAAAGCCCACGGGAAGAGAGCATCGCGCAGATCTCGCGCACACGCTGTTCACGCCCGGCCTGGTCGTAGTCGTCCAGGCAATAATGCGGCGAAGCACCCCAAAGCTCAATGCTGGAAAAGCCGTTGGCGGCAATGGAATCCAGCCCGTATTCCAGGGTGTGATGCAGAAAAGGCGCCGTCAAAACGCAAAAGCGGGACATATCCAGGTTGCTCATACCAGTTCACCTCCGTCAAAGTGCGCGCGCAGCGTTTCGATGTTGGCGCGGTAATGGGGCTCCGGGTCCAGCATATAGCTGCCGTTTGCCATCTCCATCGTGATGGTGCGGGTATAGTTGTATTTGCGCATGGCATTGAGGTGCGCGTCCAGGTCCTGCGTGCCGTCGCCCCACTTCATATGGCCGGTGGGGCGGCCGTCGTTCAAGTGGATATGCCCGATCTTGTCACCCATCAGGGCAAAATATTCCTCCAGCGTTTCCCCGGCATAGGCCACAGGCACGGTATCGATGCAGCATTTCAGATACGGGGAATCAATCTCTTTCACCATGCGGAACTGATCGAACCGGTTGGTGGCAAGAAGCGATTCCCGCGGGTTCAGGTTTTCATACATCAGGGTCACACCGTATTTTTCACCGTGGCGCACCAGCTTTTCCACCGAGTCGCGCCCGCAGGCATACCCCACAGAGAACGGCTTATCCCAGTACGGGCGCCCCGGGCACAGCAGCATCTGAGGGCATTCCAGCTCTGCGGCAGCCTCGATGAAGCGCTTGTACTGCTCCACGGTTTTGTTGCGGATATTGGCTTCCGGCGCCGCGATGTTGATGGCGTAGGTGTTTTCCTCCGGCATCAGGGACACCACCTGGAAACCGCGTTGCCTTAACAGCTTTTTCATGGCCGGGGCGGGGTTTTCGTCCCCGTCATAAAAATGAAAATGGGTGCTGCATCCATACAGTTCCAGCCGATGGATGCCCAGACGGTCCATGGAATCGAGAAAATAGCCGAAGGAAAAGCGGCTGTACACCATATTGGTGGCGGCAAGCTGGTTCATCAGCAGTTTCGACATTCCGTGCACCTCCTTTATTCCGTATACATGCGCAGGTTGCGCATGTTCCGCTGGTCGTGGTAGAACGGGTCTTCAAAATAGCTGCCGTCCGTCAGCTCCTGGCTGAACAGGCCCGTGTAGCCGTTATCCAGAAATGCGCACAGCATGTCGTGCAGGTTCTGCTTGCCATCGCCCCACACATAGTGCCCATAGGGGTCGCAGTCTTGAAAATGGCTGTGAATGATGTTTTCGGCGCCAAAGGTGTCGAACCAGCGCTGTACGGTCTCGCCCTGCACGCACATGGCGGTGAGGTCAATCATCACTTTAAAATTGGGGTGGTTCACCGTGTCGAACAGGCGCTTGATCTGGTCGATGCGGTACCCGATGCGCGTCTCCTGCGGACGCAGAGATTCACAGGCAATTGTCATGCCGTATTCCTTGGCCACTTCCGCCAGGCGGCTGTGCATTTCGGCAGAGCGCTTGAAGCCCTCTTCCTCCGGCTCGTTCCAATATCCCCAGCCGCTGTTGGCCTCCAGGATCTTGGCGCCAAGCTCGGCGCCGAAGCGGATGCCGTTTGCAAAATAACGGAACGTGCGGTCTATGGCCTCCGGCTCTTTGGCGGCAAACTGATACCCATAGGCGCAGTTTTCCGGCGTGAATACCGGGCAGGAAAGGCCGCGATCTTCCAGCTTGCGGCGAATGGGGGCAGGGTCCTGATAGCCGTACTCGTCCATCCACAACCCCTGATGCGCGGAAAGAAGTTCTACGTTTTTGATGCCCAGTTTGGCCTGGCAGTCCAAAAAGTAATCCAGCGTATAGTTATTATAATGAAGGCTCAAAACGGAAATTCTGCTGATATCGATCAGTTTCATTTATGTACCTCCCTTACGCGAAGAACGGCTCGAAAGCCGCCATGTTGCGCCGGTCTGCCTCGCGAGGGTCTGCGAAGTAGCGGTCGTCGGTGATCTCCTGGCCAAGGTATCCTTCATACCCATATTGATTCATCAGCTCAATATAATCTGCCATGGGGTGCAGGCCGTCGCCCCACACAAGGTGCCCATAGGGGCGCCCGTCCACAAAATGCATGTGACGGATGTCACTGCCCAAAGTTTCAAACCATTCCTTCACAGTTTCCCCGGCCACACCGACGGCGGTAAGGTCCAGCGCGGCCTTTACGTTCGGATGGTCTACTGCTTTCAAAAGGCGCGCAAGTTCCGGAAGTTTGATGATCATGCGCGATTCTTCCGGGCGTACCGTTTCCACCGCCAGTGTCACGTCGTTGTCTGCGGCAACCGGGGCAAGGATGCGCAGCATGTTCACCGCGCGTTCAAACACCCGCTCGGGCTCCTCGTTCCAGTCGCAGCCGCAGCAGTTTGTGAGCATCACCCTGGCCCCTGCTTCGCCGGCGGCTTTGATGCCATTGGTGTAATAGCCCACTGCCCGCTTGCGCGCATACTCGTCATGGGCGCACAGAAGATAGTTGTACATGGCGCATTCCGGCGTGAACACGCCGATCTTCAACCCGTGCGCCTCCACTTTCTTTTTTAGCTCTCCGATGTCCTGATACCCGTGGTCGTCCAGCCAAAAATGAGGCCGGCCGCACCACATCTCAATGGTTTTGAACCCCAGCTCCTGCTGGCAGTCCAGAAAATAATCGAAGGAATGGTACATGTAATGAATTCCCATTCCGGCAAGCTGTTCCCGCCTTAAATGCGGCATTGCAATTCCTCCTTTTACTAGAAAAAATGAAATGATATATTTCCCGCGCCTGCGGGCAAGCGGCAAAAAGAAAGAAATCTGGCTTGCACAGGCAAGCGGCCGTGCACAGCACTTATGCATGGTTGCGCGCCACAGGCATACAATTCAACCCAAAACAACGAAAAACAACGCTGATTTTCAAAATATCAATAAGAAAAATGAAATATTTTGAAATGTTTGCCTTTGCGGGAAGCGGAAAAAGCGGGCGGCAACATAATTTGTGAAAAAAATCACATATATCGGACAAATATGCGCTTTTGAGTTGTAAAAAACCGGAAAAGAACCCCAACATGCGTTGTGTTTATTATAGCACAGGGGGGGGTCACTTGTCAAAACATTTCAAATTGTCATAATTTTATTTCACTTTTCTCTTGCAAAGCGGAAAAGGATGTGCTATGATTAACCACAATAATTTCATAAATCTGGATTTTTGATGAGCAAGAATTCCGCTGCATCCTGCTTTTTAGAGCATTTATGAAATAAATTGCATAATTTGTGAGAAATGACAAAAATGCAAGCGTTTGTAAAGCAAAAATGAAAAGGGGTATTAAGAACTATGTGGACGAAAGAACTGTTTGGTGTGGAAAAGCCGATTATTGCCCTGGTGCATCTTCGCGCTTTGCCCGGCGACCCGTATTACGGCAATGACCTGGAGGCTGTGGTGAACCAGGCGCGGGCCGACATACATGCCCTGCAGGAGGGCGGTGTGGACGGCCTTCTGATCGCCGACGAATTCAGTATGCCCTATCAGGTCAAAGCAGATTATGTCACCGTGGCGGCCATTGCCTATATTGTGGGCCGCCTGAAACAGGAGATTAAAGTGCCCTATGGCGTGAACGTGGTGATGAACCCCCTGGCCAGCCTGGACCTTGCCGCTGCCACGGGCGCCTATTTTATCCGCAGCGCGTTCACAGGCGCCTATATGGGCGAATATGGCGTTTCGGTCACCGACGCAGCCAATGTGGTGCGCCGCAAAAAGGCCCTGGGGCTGGATAACCTGAAGATGCTGTATAAAGTGAACCCGGAATCGGACGTGTACCTGGTAGAGCGCGACATCAAAACCATCGCCAAATCCATTTTGTTCGGCTATGCGCCCGATGCCTTGTGCGTGTCCGGCGCAAGCGCGGGCTCTGAGACAAAGACAGACCTCATCAGCGAGGTGAAGAGCGTGGCGGGCGGCGTGCCTGTGTTCTGCAACACCGGTTTCAACGCCAAAACGGCCAAGGAAAAGCTGGATGTCAGCGACGGCGCCTGCGTGGGCACTGCCTTTAAAACAGACGGGAAGTTTGAAAATAACGTAGACCCTGCGCGCGTAGAGGAAATTATGAACATCGTAAAGGCATACCGCAGCGCGATGTAAGCCTGTGCGCATCGAAAACCCGGAAAGATCCGCTAGGGGGAAAAGCTGTGGCAAAGTATTACCTTGGAATTGACGTAGGCACCTTTGAGACAAAAGGGGTGCTGGTGAACGAAGCATATGAAGTGGTGGCCACCCATTCGGCAAAGCACGAGATGGAAAACCCGCAGCCCAACCACTTCGAGCAGGATGCCGAGGCCGTGTGGTGGCACGATTTCTGCGTGGTTTCCAAAGGCCTGTTGCAGAGCACAGGCATTGACGCACGGGACATTGCAGGCGTGGGCGCCGACGTGCTGGGCTGTGACTGCCTGCCGGTGGACGAAAACTGCCGGCCCCTGCGCAAAGCCATCTTGTACGGCATTGACGCGCGCGCCAGTGAGGAAATAGCATTTTTAAACCGCCATTACGGCCCCGAGCGCGTGAAAGAGCTGTTTGGCCACACGCTGTGCTCGGATGACATTGCCCCCAAGATTATGTGGATTAAAAACCACGAGCCGGACGTCTATGCCAAAACATACAAGTTCCTCACAGGTTCCTCCTACATTACGGCAAAGCTCACCGGCGAATATGTGATAGACCAGTTTCTGGCGAAATCGTCCTTCAAGCCGCTTTATACGCAGGACGGGCAGATCAACGAGGCCGAAACGGGGCTGTTTTGCCGGGGTGACCAGCTGGCACGCACCATGTTTGTGCACGAGATTGCCGGCCATGTGACGGCACAGGCGGCCGCAGAGACGGGCCTGGCCGAGGGCACGCCCGTTATTTGCGGCACAGGGGATTCCACCAGCGAGGCCATCAGCGTGGGTATTGTAAAGCCCGGGCGCGTGATGTTCCAATTCGGGTCTTCGCTGTTCTTTTACTATTGTGCCGACCATATGGTGTACGACCACCGCATCCATGGCGGCAACTTCACGGTGCCGGGCACCTACAGCGTCTCGGGCGGCACCAACACCGCCGGCACGCTGACGCGCTGGATGCGCGACACACTGTATTTCGATTTGATGGACGGCAGCGTGGCCGAGCCCTACGCCGAAATGATGGAGCGGGTGCGGGCCGTTCCGCCGGGAAGCGGCGGCCTTGTAGTGCTTCCGTATTTTGCGGGCGAGCGCTGCCCGGTGAACGATGAAAAGGCGCGCGGCGTAATTTTTGGCCTGACACTGGAGCACACGCGCGAACACATTTACCACGCGGCGCTGGAGGGCATTGGCTTTTCTGTGGCGCAGAATATTGCGGTGATGGAAGAAATTGGCCTGCCGGTGGACATGGTGACCGTGGTGGGCGGCGGCACAAAGAACCCGGTGTGGATGCAGATTGTGGCAGACATTCTGGGCAAACCGCTCAGCATTCCGAAAGTAAGCATTGGCGCAAGCTATGGCTGCGCGCTGCTTGCCGCCCTGGGCACCGGGGCACTGCACAGTTTTGACGAGCTGGCGTCGGTGATAAAGCCGGGCCGCGTGTTGCAGCCGGACGCCCAGCGCCACAGCCAATATCAGAAAATCCGCCATGTGTATGACAGCCTGTACCCCGCCACCTGCGGGCTGATGCACGAACTGTAAACACGAACGGGAGAGTTGCACGGTTATGATACGAGCAGAGCGTTTTCAAATGATTGCCGAATTGGGCGAAAAAGACAGCGACGGCATTATAACGCTGGAGCAATTGGCAGAGTACCTGCATGTTTCCATGGCGACGGTGCGGCGCGATGTGGATGAGCTGGCCAGCCGGGGTGTGCTGCAGAAAACGCGCGGCGGCGTAATTTTGCAGGCGCGCGAAACCGCCTCGCTGGACCCGACATACGCCATGCGGCTCTCGGTGAACATGGATGAAAAAAACCGCATTGCGCGGGCGGCCAGCGCCTATATCTACGAGGGCGACAACATTATGTTCGATTCCGGCTCTACCGTGCTGGAGCTGGCCAAAGAGCTGCCGGTGCGCAACCATCTGGGCATTATCACCTATGACCTGTATGTGGCGCTGGAGCTGGTGAACCGGGAATATGTCGACCTTTTGATGATTGGCGGCGTGTTCCGCCGCCAGTATTTCGGCTTTCATGGCTATTTTGCTGAAAATGCCATCCGCCAGATGTATTCCAAAGTGGCGTTCATCGGCGCAGACGCCGTGAACTTGCAGGGCGGCATTATGAGCCACAACCAGAACGATGTGCCGCTGAAGCAGAGCATGATTGAAAATTCTCAAAAGACGATTCTGCTGTGCGACCACACCAAGTTTGGTTCTTATGCGTTCATGCATGTGGCGCCGCTGGAGAAATTCGATATTGTCATCACCGGCAGAGAGCTGGATGAAAAATATGTTTCTGCCTTGCGCGAGAAGGGGATAGGGGTAGAACTTGTCTGATTGGAAAAGCGCGCACCCTCTTCTGCGCGGTGCCCCGTACTTTCTGTTTTTTATCTTCTACTGGGTAGCCGAGGCATTATTTGTGCCATATCTGGGGCTGTATTTCGAGATGCGCGGCATGAACAGCGTGCAAATCGGCATGCTGAACAGCCTGTTTTATGTGGTTACCATCATTTCGGCCATGACCATCGGCTATTTTGCCGATAAAACGCGCCGGCCACGGCTGACGGTGAGCATCTGCTTTTCCTGCGTGGTGCTGGTGGTGCTGTATATGTCGCGCGCCACCACGCTGCCGCACCTGGCGGCTGCCTATGCGCTGTACGGGTACTTTGTGGTATCCTGCTGCGACCTGGTGGACAAGTTGCTGCTGGAACAGCTGGGCGATGACACGCGCTATTTCGGGCTGTTCCGCGTGGGCTCGCCGCTGGGCTACAGCGGCGGCGCCATTCTGGCGGGGGCGCTTATCCCGCGGCTTGGCACCACTTCCCTGTTTCCGGTGTGCATGCTGTTTGCGGCGCTTTGCGTGGCCATGTCGCTGCTGATGAAAGAGAGCAGCGGCATGCCCCGGCGCAAAAAGGCCCGGGTGCCGGTGAAACAGCTGTTCACAAACTGGCAGTCCGCCTACATATACGGCACCATGGTGCTGTGGGGCTTTTCCGAGGCGGGGGCGCTGTCTTACCTGGCTGTGTATATGTCCGACCGGGGGTTTTCTACCGAATACACCTCTGTGCTCATCACCATTGCCATGGTGGGGCAGACGGTGGCCTTTTCCCTGATGCCGGCCATTCAGCCGGTGCTGCACCCCAAAACCATGGTGATGCTGGGCTTTCTGGTGTTCAGCGGGCGCATTCTCTCTTTGGCGCTGGTGGGCATGCAGCAATTTCCGTTTTTGCTGGTGGCGGTGTTCCACTTTGTTGGCGGCAGCGCGCAGGCGCTGATTTTGACGCCCATTACACTGATGATAGGCCGCAGCTTCAGCCGTGAGGTAAGCAGCACGGCCCAGACGCTGAAAACCGTGGCCAGCAAGGGCATTGGAAGCAGCACGGGCGCCTTTCTGTATGGCTGGCTGTACAGCCAGCTGCCGGCGCGCGGCGTAATGCTGCTGTTCACCTGCCTGATTTTCGGTTTCGGCATTCTGTCCCGCCTGGGCGGCATGTGGGTGGACGCCCGCACAAAGGCTGCCGCGGCGCAGCAGGGTGTGTGAAATACCATATTTCAGATTCAAAAGGATCTTCAAGGAGGCTCATTATGGACGAAAAAGTGCAAAAAGTATTGGACTACATTGAAGAGCACAAAGAGGAATACCTGGAGCTTTTGCTGCGTTTCTGCCGGCAGCCCAGCGTGGCCGCCACCGGCGAGGGCATTGAAAAGATGGCCGGCATGGTGGTGGATGAGCTGAAAAAGCTGGGTGTGGAGCCCACCGTGCTGGAGACCGGTGGCAGCCCCTTTATTTACGGCGAGATCAAGGGCGAAGTGGACCGCACGTTCGGCTTCTATGACCATTACGACGTGCAGCCGGTAGACCCCATTGACGAGTGGATTACCCCGCCGTATTCGGCGGATATCCGCGACGGCGTCATTTATGCCCGCGGCGTGGCCGACAACAAAGACGGCCTTGTCACCCGCCTGTGCGCGGTGGACGCATGGCAGAAGGTGCACGGCAAGCTGCCGCTGAACGTGAAGTTCTGCTTTGAAGGCGAAGAAGAAACCGGCAGCCCGCACCTTGCCAGCGTGGCCAAGGCGCACCCGGAGATGATTCAGTGCGACGGCTATGTGTGGGAGGGCGGCCACCGCGAAGAGGGCGGCCCGGCCGAGATTACCATGGGCGTGAAAGGGCTTTTGTATGTGGAGCTGTACGCCAAGGTGAGCGAGAAGGACGCGCACTCGATGTACGCGGCCATTATGCCCAGCCCCGTCTGGCACCTGGTGCAGGCGCTGAACACGCTGCGTGATAAAGACGGCAATGTGCTGATTGACGGCTTCTACGACGGCATTCAGCCCATTTCGCAGGCCGAGCTGGACGCGCTGAAAACGGATGTGTTTGATGAAGAGGACACCAGAAAGAATATCCTCGGCATCGAAAAGTTCATCAACGACGAGCACGGCGAAGACCTGCTGAAGCGCCTGTACTACCGGCCCACCTGCAACATCTGCGGCATTACGGCCGGCTACCAGGGCGAGGGCAGCAAAACGGTGCTGCCCGGCAAGGCCAGCTGCAAAATCGACTTCCGCCTTGTGCCCGGGCAGGACCCGGACCGCATTCTGAAACTGCTGCGCCAGCACCTGGATCAACACGGCTTTGCCGATATTGAAATTAAGTGCAATTCCGGCTGCCCCGCGTTCCGCAGCGACCCGAACTCGCCCTTCTGCAAGGCCATTGTGCGCACCATGGAAGAGCTGTTCCACGAGCAGCCCTGCGTGCAGTGCACTTCGGGCGGCACCTCGCCCATGTATATCTTCTGCAAAGAGGCCAATATCCCTGCCGCCATGTTCGGCGCCTCCAGCAAGAACGCCAACATCCACTCGCCCAACGAGCATTTGGCGGTGGAAGCTTTCTATAACATGATTCGCATCAACGCCACCATGATGTACGAATTTGCACATCAGGAATGACCGGGAACTACCCGGCGCAGCCCGCCGGATAGAAATATACTGTACGTGTAACGTATCAGAAGGAGGAAAAGTATGAAAAAGAACATCCGCAACGCACTTGCTCTTTGCCTTGCCGTGCTGATGATGGCCACCATGCTGGCCGGCTGCAGCGGCGGTGCATCAAGCAGCACACCGGCCTCCGCCAGTGCCAGCGCTGCCAGCGGCACAAGCAGCAACGACAGCACCACGCTGACCCTTGCAATCAACGCTGACATCCTGACGACGGACCCTCAGGCGCTGAACAATGGCACCACAACGTCCGTGCTGTACAACGTGTTCAGCAACCTCGTCAAGTATGATGACGCAGGCGAGATTGTGATGGACCTGGCCGAGAGCTATGAGCTGCTGGAAGACCAGGTGACCTGGGAGTTCAAGATTCGCGAGGACGCCGTGTTCCATGACGGCACCCCTGTGACGGCGGAAGACGTGGCTTGGTCTCTGACGCGCGTCATGACGGACGAATCCAGCTCGGACTACATGAACTTCAGCCCGCTGGCCGAGGCTGTGGCGGTGGACGACTACACCGTGCACGTTGTGAGTGACGATCCGTACCCCATCATGCTTCAGCTGCTTTGCAAAGGCGGCGCGGCCGTGCTGCCGAAGGCCTACTTTGAGGAGAACGGCGAAGAGGCCTGGCTGGCCAACCCCATCGGCTCTGGCCCGTATCAGCTCACCGAGTATGTGAAGGACGACCACGTCACACTGGTGCCCTTTGCCGACTACTATGGCGAGCAGAACCCCGATTGGGAAGAAGTTATCTTCCGTGTGGTGCCGGAATCCTCCACCCGCGTGGGCGAGCTGATTGCCGGCAACGTGGATGCTGTGAACATGGTTATCCCCACCGAGTGGGAGCGTGTGAACGGCAACGAGGGCACCGCTGTGGTGAACGGCCCGTCCACCCGCGTGTACCAGCTTGCGCTGAAGACCGACAAGGGCCCCACGGCCGATTTGCGCGTGCGCCAGGCCATCGACCTTGCCATTGACGACCAGACCATCGTGGATACGATTTTGCAGGGCGCCGGCACCCCGATGCTCACGCGTGTCCCCAGCGGCGTGAACGGCTGCAACGAAGACCTTGTGGGCAAATACAACTATGACCCCGAGCGCGCGAAAGAACTGCTGGCCGAGGCCGGATACCCCGATGGCTTCAGCATGAAGATTGAAGCCCCCACGGGCCGCTATACGATGGACGCCGAAATCTCGCAGGCCATTGTGGCCATGCTGAGCCAGGTGGGCATCACGGTGGACCTGCAGCTGCTGGAATCCAGCGCATACTCCAACGTGTTCAGCGCCCACAGCGCAGAGGACGGCTTCATGACGTGCTTTGGCCTTGGCTTCTTTGACGCTTCCTACGGCATGATCGGCTACTTCGGCGTGAACACCTCCGGCGAAAGCAACTGGAACAACCAGGAGTACATCGACATGTACTATGAGGCCGAGTTCAACATGAACGAAGAAGAGCGCACTCAGCTGTTCCAGGAGATGCAGCAGATGGTGGCGGACGAAGTGCCCTATGCCATCATTTGCCAAATCGACAACAGCTATGGCGTGAAGGACAGCATCACCATGACGCCGCGTCTGGATGATGTGTGGAACCTGAGCACCATCCGCAAGGTATAAAAGCCTGGACAGGGCTTATCTGGCTTGATTTTACCTGGGTTGCGGGCCTGGCGGCATTTGCCGCTGGGCCCGCCGCCTAGGGCGAGCAGCTCCGTGCCTGAACAGCGCACAACCAGCCCGCATGATTGTTCGCTGTTTGGGCATGGGCCTGAATTTTGAACCGCTGCATGCCCAAAATGCCTGCAAGCGATGAAAGACAGGGGGAGGAACGTTATGCTGAAATATATGCTCCGAAGGATTTTGCAGATGATCCCGGTGCTGATCATTATCACCATCATCACATTCCTGTTTGTGAACGCCTCGGGCGACCCCACCGCCATGCTGCTGCCGCCGGAGGCAACGTTTGAAGACCGCGAGATTCTGCGCGAGGCTCTGGGCCTGAATGAGCCGCTGTATGTGCAGTACTGGATCTTCATCACCAATGCCCTGCACGGAGATTTTGGCACAAGCTTCCGTTATGGCACGTCTGCCATGGGCGTTGTGATGGAAAAAATACCGGCCACGGTGCAGCTTGCCAGTGTCTCGCTGTTGTGCTCGATTCTCGTGGCGATTCCGCTGGGCATTCTCAGCGCCCACACCAAAGATTCCCCGCTGGACCTTGTGGTAAGCGGTCTGTCTTCGCTGGGGCGCTCGATGCCAAGCTTTTGGGTGGGCATCATGCTCATTCTGCTGTTTGGCGTCACACTGAAGGTGCTGCCCGTTTCGGGCCGCGGCACCTGGCTGAACCTGGTGCTGCCATGCGCCACCCTTACCATTAACACGGCCACACAAATTGTGCCCCTGGTGCGCAGCGGCATGCTGGAGATTATGCAGCAGGACTATATCCGCACGGCACGAAGCAAGGGCCTGCCAAACCGTGTGGTGGTGGTGAAGCACGCCTTTAAAAATGCGCTGGTGCCCGTGGTTACCATTGTGGCGCTGCAGATTCCCAACCTGGTGGGCGGCGCGCTGATTACCGAAACCGTGTTCGCCTGGCCCGGCCTTGGCCAGCTGGTGGTGCAAAGCATCGGCTCGCATGATATGAGCGTGGTGCAGGCCTGCGTGGTTGTCATTGCGCTGGTAACCATGGTGGCCAACCTTCTGGCAGACCTTGTGTACTGCCTCATCGACCCGCGCATCCGCTATTGAGAGGAGGGGAAAGACTTATGGCAGAAAAGACAAAAGTAATTTCTGAAGCAAAAAAGCAGGCGCGCGAGCGCTCCATCGTATTTGACCTTCCCCGCCTTTTGCTGAAAAGCCCATCCGGCATGCTGGGGCTTATCATTGTGCTGGTGGTGGTGTTTGTCGCCATCTTTGCCGATTTCATCATCCCCTGCACGCCGGAGGAAATTGACCTGCTGAACATGGCACAGCCGCCGTGCTGGGCAGAGGGCGGCTCGATGGACCATATTTTGGGCACAGACATTTTGGGGCGAGACATCTTCTCGCGCATTCTGGTTGGCTCCCGCGTGTCGCTTCTGGTGGGCATTTTCTCCGTGGTGGTGGCCGGCCTCATCGGCACGGTGATGGGCGTTCTGTCCGGCTATTTTGGCGGCTGGATTGACTCTGTGGTTATGCGCATCACCGATGCGTTTTACTCTATCCCGCTCACTCTGTTTGCCATGGTGATGCTTACCATTATGGACCCCGGCGTGCTGACGCTGGTGTTCGTGATTGGTGTTACAAACTGGCCGTTCTATGCGCGCATGGTGCGCGGCGAGGTGCTGGGGCTGAAAAACAAGGAATATGTGAAGGCGGCCCGCACCATCGGCACCTCGGGCGGCATGATTATGATGCGCCACATTCTGCCGAACATTCTGCCCACTTTCATCGTGGTGTCCACGTTGAGCGTGGCCTCCAGCATCCTCATTGAGGCATCGCTGAGCTTCCTGGGCCTTGGCATTCAGCCGCCCGCCGTGTCGTGGGGCGTGATGCTGTCGGACGGGCGCAACTACCTGGCAACCAACTGGTGGATGGCCACGTTCCCCGGCATTGCCATTTCCGTGACGGTGCTGGGCATCATGCTGCTGGGCAACTGGCTGCGCGATGTGCTGGACCCGAAGAACCAGGGCCTGCGCTGAAAGGAGGGGGACGCATATGGAATCGACTGCGGCAAAAACCACAAACGACATCCTGCTGGATGTAAAAGACCTCAACATCCGATTTAAAACAAAAAAAGGCTATGTAAATGCAGTGGAACATCTGGATTTCCACGTCAAAAAGGGCGAGCTGCTGGCCCTTGTGGGGGAAAGCGGCTGCGGCAAAAGCGTCACCAGCCTTGCCGTGATGGACCTGATTGAACGGCCGGGCGAGGTAAAGGCGGAGTCTATGATGCTGGATGGGCACGAGCTCACCACCACGCCGCCGAACGAAAAGCGCAAAATGCGCGGCACCGAAATGGCCATGATTTTTCAAGACCCGCTTACCAGCCTGAACCCGCTGTACACCATTGGCAACCAGCTGTCCGAGCAGTTCCTCACGCACATCCCGGGCTGCACCAAGCAGCAGGCAAAGGAAAAAAGCATCGAGATTATTCGCAAAACGGGCATTCCCCGCCCGGAGGCGGTGTATAAAAGCTACCCGCACGAGCTTTCCGGCGGCATGCGCCAGCGCGTCATGATTGCCATTGCCCTGGCCTGCAACCCCAAGCTCCTGATTGCGGATGAGCCCACCACGGCGCTGGACGTGACCATTCAGGCCCAGATTTTGCACCTGATGCAGGACCTGATCAAAGATTTTGACACCTCGATTCTGTTCATCACGCATGACCTTGGCGTGGTGGCGGAAATGGCAGACCGCGTTGTGGTAATGTACACCGGCCAGATTGTGGAAGAGGCAGACGTTTACACGCTGTTCCATAACCCGAAGCATCCTTACACGCAGGGGCTTTTGAACAGCACCATCAACGTGCAGCAGCAGGACGACACGCTGGAGCCCATTGCGGGCACCGTGCCCAGCCTGAACCATCTGCCGGAGGGCTGCCGCTTCCATCCGCGCTGTAAATATGCCACCGAGGCATGCAAACACACCATGCCTCAGCTGGTGGAAGTGGGGCCTGGGCATTATTCGCGCTGCCTGCTGGCAGAGAAGGAGGGCTGAACATGGCAAACGAAAACACCGCTGTTGAAAAACGCCCGGAATATCTGCTGGAAGTGAAGGGCCTGAAAAAGTATTTCGACGTGACCCACGGGTTCTCTTTTGGCAAGGAAAAACAATATGTGCGCGCGGTGGACGGCGTCAGTTTTGCCATCCGCCCGGGCGAGACGCTGGGCCTTGTGGGGGAAAGCGGCTGCGGCAAATCCACCACAGGCAACTGCATCATCCGCCTGCTGGACCCAAGCGGCGGCGAAGTGCTGTTTGAAGGCAAGGATATTTCCAAAATGTCGCCCAAAGAGCTGAAACCCCTGCGGCGCGATATCCAGATGATTTTCCAGGACCCATACTCTTCGCTGGACCCCCGCATGCGCGTGTTCGACCTCATTGCCGAGCCGTTCCGCGCCAACGAGCACCTCAGCGATGAAGAGCTGCACAAGGCGGTTTGCCGCCTGATGGATGTGGTGGGCCTGCCGGAAGAGTATATTGGCCGTTTCCCGCACGAGTTTTCCGGCGGCCAGCGCCAGCGCATCGGCATTGCCCGCGCGCTGGCCCTGCGCCCGAAGCTTATCATCTGCGACGAGCCCATCTCGGCGCTGGACGTGTCGATTCAGGCGCAGATTCTGAATTTGCTGGTGGGCCTGCAGAAAGAATTTGAGCTTACCTATATCTTTATTTCGCACGCGCTGCCCTCTGTCAAGCATGTCAGCACGCATGTGGCCGTGATGTACTTGGGGCGTATTGTGGAATATGCCAAAACAGAGGATATTTTCAGCCACCCCCGCCACCCGTACACAGAGGGGCTGATGTCCGCCGTGCCCATCCCGGACCCCTCGCTGCGCGGCAAGCGCCCGAAGGTTATTCTGGAGGGCGACCTGCCCAGCCCGGCGGCCCCGCCGCCCGGCTGCCATTTCCACACCCGGTGCCGCTATGCCACCGAGGAATGCAGCCACACCCCGCCCAAAATGTGCGAGGTGGAGCCGGGCCATTTCTGCGCCTGCCATCACCCGCTGAAAGATGCGGTGGGCACGGTGCTGAAATAACGCATGCCCCAAGCCGCAGGCGGCGCAGGCTTTTTGCGCCGTGGCCCGCGGTTTGGCGGCGCAAAGTTTTTTCGATGATGCCGGGCAAGTTTATTTGCTCTCTCCTGAAAAAGTGCGGCCCCTGCCAAAAGGGCCGCACTTTTTTACCTGCCGTGCCATGTTGCGCGGCGCGGCCTGGCCTTGGGGCGGGCGGCGCACAGGCGGCGGGCACGGCCTGGCAAAAAATGCAGGCAGGTTGCCCTTGCCGCGCAGATGAAGTACAATGAAAGCGCAAATATCACATGGCTTTCTGTGCGCGGCCCAGGCCGCGCAGGCCGCAAAGGGGGGCAGCATGACAGTTTATCTGGTTAATATTCTGTATCTGGTGCTGTTTCTGGTGCTGTATTGGAAAGACAGACGACGCATGGCCAACGGGTTTCTGTTTTTTATTTTGCTGGTGCTAAGCGCTGCTTCTCTGCTTCGGCTTGCGCAGGATACGCAAAGCGAATTTCTGTATTTTGTGGTTTTTGCCGTGGGCATACTGGTTGCCCTGACGCTTCTGGCGGGCGTTTTTATTCTAATTGCCATCTCTTTGGCCAGCGCACTGGTTTTGCTGCGCAGAGAGCGCTGGGTACCGACAAACTTTCTCAGCCTTTCGGTGGGGCTGGGGCTTGTGTTGTGGATGGTGCTGAACGCGCTGGCCATGCAGGCGCCCGACAGCGTGCTGCCGGTGGCGTTTTACGGCATGCTGTGCGTTGACATCCTGCTGTTTTACCTGCTGCTTACGTTTTCCAATTTTGTGCTGTCCGCCTTTCTTTATCAGCTTTATTCACCGCTGCGCAGGCAGGACTATATCATTGTGCTGGGCTGCGGCCTTTTGCATGGCAGCGAGGTGTCCCCGCTTTTGGCGGGGCGCATTCAGCGCGCCTGGAAGGTGTACCGCCGCCAGGTGAAAAGGGGGCAAAAGCCGCCTGTGCTGGTGATGTCCGGCGGGCAGGGGGCGGATGAAGCCCTGCCGGAGGCACAGGCCATGAAAGCGTATGCCGTGCGCCTTGGCGTGCCCGAACAGGATGTTTTGACCGAGAGCGCCTCGAAAAACACCTGGGAAAACATGCTGTTTTCCAAACAGCTCATTCAAAGCCGGGAGCCGGCGGAAAAGCGCCTGCGCATTCTGTTTTCCACCACAAACTACCATGTGTTCCGCGCCGGGCTGTATGCCAAACAGGCGGGCCTGCCGGCCCAGGGCATTGGCGCAAAAACAAAGTTTTATTACTGGTATAACGCCGTTCTGCGGGAATATCTGGCCGTTTTTGTCATGCATAAAAAGGCGAACGCCGTGTGCATTGCCATTCTGCTTTTATTGGCCAGTGCCGGGTATTTTCTGCTCTTTTACCCGGGCGCCCTGGCCTCTGGCTGGCAGGGGCCTGGCAAGCCGTTTAACACGCCGGCCTGCGGGCGTGCAGAAAGGGGGAGTTTGCATTGACCTTGAAGGATGTGGCCGAAAAGGCGGGGGTGTCCGTTTCCACCGTTTCCCGCGTCATTGCCTCCAGCAACGAAAAGTGCGCCAGCGAAGAAGTAAAAAAACGCATTTGGAAAGCCGTGCAGGAGACGGGCTACCGCCCCAACCAAAGCGCACAGGCACTGCGAAAGGGCGCACCTGGCCAAAACGAGTGCGCGGCCTCTATCTGCTGTTTGTTTGCACGTTCGAAAGATTTTGCAAGCGACCGCTATTTTGAAGAACTGTCCGGCTATGTCAAGCAAGAGATTATGCGCCAGGGCTACCGGCTGGGCAAGCAGTTTGCCCAGCACGACGCCCAGGAAGTGGCCACGGGAAACTACCGCCCGGGAAAGCGGGACGGCCTTGTTGTGATGGGGCGAACCCAGGACGCCCTTGCGCCCCTGATTTCTTTGTTCGGCAAACGCGTGGTGTATATCACGCTGAACCAGATGCACATTGCGGCAGACCACGTCATGTGCGACGGCAGGCAGGCAACCGAAATTGCCATGCGCTATCTCTATTCAAACGGGCACCGTAAAATTGCCTATATCGGGGAATACAAGGGCGAGATTCGCTATAAAAGCTATGCGGAGTTTTTGGCCCAGAACAATTTGCAGCTGCAATGGGGGCATATGGGGACGGGATGGGGACAAACCCCATTCAGATGATGCAGGCGCTTTCGGCACAGGTAATCCGGCACAAACGGGTGTTGGCAGACAGATGCGTGTTCATTGTGTCCAGCATCTGCGACGGGTGGTTTCACGAGGAGCGCTGGCCATATCTGAGGGAGCTGTATGAAATGTTCCAGCACGATTCCATGAATATTCTGCCGGATATGAATCGGTATGGAGAGTACTTTGCCACAAACGGGGAATATATCCGCAAATACCGGTTTGCCAATGCGTTCCACCCGTTCCACGGTTTTTCCATGATGAGCTGCGGGCACCTGGCGGAAGAGTACACAAGTGCAATCTACATAGTGGGCGCGCGGGAGCCGGGCATTGCCCGCGGGATGGGGCTGAAAACGCGCGCAACGTTTGAAGAGGCGCTGGAGGATGCCAAAAGGAAATATGTGGGGCCGTGCCCCAATATTCTGGCCCTGCCGCAGACATTTACAACCACAGCGGTGCACCTTTGCATGGAAGACCCGGCCCAAAACAGCCATACGCGCGACAATGCGCCCGCACACCCCTGTGGTGGCTGAGGGAAAGGGCGGCCCATCGGCCCGTTTTCCGAATTTGTAAATCTTCTAAAGAATGCCAAAATATCTGGGATAAGCCACGGGCTCTCCCGGCCGGGTTCTTTGCCGGCCGGGAGTTTTTTGCTGTTTTGGCTCTTTTCATGGTTTCTTTACAGTTTTGTTACGAAAAACGGGTATGATAAAAATAATTCGCAGTTGTACAAAAAACGCGGGATGCCTTGTCCGGCCGCCGGTTGGACAAATATCAGGATGTGTAGTATAATAAACCATACTTATAAGTGTGCCCAAAGCACGCCTGCAACGCGGGACCCAGTTGAAATTTGCCCAGGGAAGAGGAGCACGCCATGATTCGCAGAAACCAGAAAATTTTGAATGCCGTCAACATGCTGCTGGATGCGGCGCTGGTGTTCTGTGCCTATTTGCTGGCCACTTATATCCGTTTTGACATCATGTATGGCGCCGCGCCTGCGCTGCAGCTTGCGTGGAACCGCAGATATTTTGAAATTGCCGCAGTGTATGCCGTGGTGCTTGTGGCGGTGTTCTACGCCGCCAGGCTGTACGGCTCGTACCGTTTTCAGTCTCAAGGGCGGGAGCTGGCGGTGATTTTTACCGTAAACGCCGTGGGCGTTTCTGTCCTCACGGCGCTTTTATATGTCACGCGCTTTGCCGATTTTTCCCGCCTTGCAATCTTTATGTTTTTTACTTTTTCCACACTGTTTGTGTCTGCAAAGCGCATTTGTGTGCGTGCTATCCTGCGGCATTACCGCAAGCTGGGGTATAACCAGAAACATGTGATTGTGGTGGGCAACGGCCATTTTGCACAGCAGTATATCGAAGACATTCAAAAGCATCCGCATCTGGGTTTTACGGTGGATGGATATGTGAGCAGGGTTCAGCGCCCGGAACTGGGCCGCTGCCTTGGCGCTTATGAAGATTTGGAGCATTTGCTGGAGACACGTTTGGTAGATGAAGTGATTGTAGCGCTGGAGCCGCATGAGGGGCAATTTATGAAGCAGGTGCTGGCGGCTGCCGACAAATTAGGTGCAAGAATCAGCATCATTCCATTTTATAATGACTATATCCCGGCACACCCAACCATTGATGTGGTGGGAAAAACCAAACTCATCAATATGCGTGCCACCCCGCTGGACAATGTGCTGCTGCGCGCGTGCAAACGCTGCATGGACATTGCGGGGGCATTGGTTCTTATTGTGTTGACAAGCCCGCTGATGCTGTTGGCGGCCATTGGGGTGCGCTTTTCCAGCCCCGGCCCCATTTTGTTCCGGCAGGAGCGTGTGGGCAAAGATAAAAAGCCCTTTCGCATGTATAAATTTCGCAGCATGCGTGTGACGGGCACGGAAGACACCGGATGGAGCACAGACAACGACCCGCGAAAAACAAAATTTGGCAGTTTTATTAGAAAATACAGCATTGATGAACTTCCTCAATTTTTCAATGTTCTAAAAGGCGACATGAGCCTGATTGGCCCACGGCCGGAAATTCCGTTTCATGTAAACCATTTCAAAGAGGAAATTCCGCTTTACCTTGTGCGCCAGCAGGTGCGGCCGGGCATTACGGGCTGGGCGCAGGTGCATGGCCTGCGCGGCGACACCAGTATCGAAAAACGGGTCCAATTCGATATCTGGTATATTGAAAACTGGAGCCTTTGGCTGGATATTAAAATCCTTTTCATGACCGTTTTCGGCGGGATGAAAAACAACGAACAGGTGGTAAAATCGTGAAAGAAATGAAGAAGGTCGCTCTGGTGCACGATTGGCTGGTGACGGCTGGCGGCGCCGAAAAGGTGCTCTGGCAGTTTCATCTGCTGTTCCCGCAGGCGCCGATTTATACCTTGGTGTATGATCCCTCCTGCGGCGGCGGTATGTTTCGGGAGTGTGACGTGCGCACCACCTGGCTGCAAAAACTTCCCTTTGCGACCAGGCTGTATAAAAATATGCTCACCTTGATGCCGGGCGCCTGGGAGCGGCTGGATCTGACCGAGTATGACCTGGTGCTAAGCAGCTGTTCCAGTTGCTGCAAGGGCGTGATCACGCGCCCGGATGCAGTTCATGTGTGCTATTGCCATACACCTACCCGGTATGTGTGGGACTTCTATTACCAGTATCTAAAAAACTCTGGCGCGTTGAAAAAACTGGTCATGCCCGGGATGATCCACAAAATGCGGATCTGGGATCGCCTGGCGGCAGACCGGGTGGACTACTATATCTCCAACAGCAATTTCATCGCGGAACGTATCCAAAAGTATTATCGGCGGGAGGCAAAGACGATCTATCCGCCGGTTCATATCAACGACTATCCGCTGGTGGAACAGCCGGATGACTATTATCTGATCGTTTCCCGGTTTGTGTACTACAAGCGGATCGATCTGGCGGTAGAGGCTTGTACCCGGCTGGGCAAACGTCTTGTCATCGTGGGCGGCGGCGATGAGGAAAAGAAACTGCGGGCGCTGGCGGGGCCGACGATAGAGTTTGTGGGCCGGGTGGACGATGCTACCATGATGCAGTATTATTCCCACGCCAAGGCGTTTCTGTTCCCAGGTGAAGAGGACTTTGGCATCACACCGGTGGAGGCCCAGAGTGCCGGATGCCCGGTGCTGGCGTATGGACGGGGCGGCGCGCTGGAAACGGTGCAGGGCGGCAAAACCGGCCTGTTTTTCCCGGAGCAAACCGTTGAAAGCCTGATGGAATGTATCACCCGGTTTGAAAAGAATGGGGTAGAATTCAGCCGCAGCCAGATCCGTCAGCATAGCCTGCAGTTTGACGAGGAGAGATTCCGAAACGAAATTTGGCAAGTGTGCAAAAAATACTTGCCGGAATGAGAAATAAACTCTATGGCAAATGTAAGCTCTGCTGTTTTGCCTCCTTAAACTGAGCATGGAGACTATTATGCAACCTACTATGAATTTTACCGCGGGAAAAAATAAGAAGTGGAACTACCTGGTGGACAGTATGTTCTTTGGCGCTGTACTGACATCGTCTTTCGATATTTTTCTTGTGTTAGATATTGGGGGCTTTACCGTCCGCTGTACACAGCTGTTTCAGATGGCTTTGATTCTTTTGGCCGCGTTTCATATCCTGCGTGAACGCAAACTTTTTTGGCCAAAAGGTTATGGCTTTCTAGTCGGATTTGTGGCGGTAAATCTTCTGTGCACGTTTCACACCATCTTGCCAAAATGGAATCTGGCATATAATGCCTGGCTGATTTTATTTGCGGCGGCGATATGGGCAGTAACAGCCTTGTATGCAGGCCGGGCAGAGAGGATGTTGCAACTATATGTTCTTTCCTTTTATGCAATGGCGATATGGGGCTGTATACAGTTTATCCTCGGATTTACCGGACTCTCTCAATGGATGATTACGCAATGGTGGATAGAGGGATTTCCTCGGGTAAATGGTTTCACTTATGAACCCTCCTACTATGCCACGTATATGATTATGGGATACCTGTTCGTGCAGGTGTGCAGCCTGTTCGACAAGATGGAGATTGCCGGATTGCCGTTAAGACCGTTGCAGTATCTCTCTATGATAGCGATCGTATTCGGCTCGTCGCGAATGGTGTATATCCCGATGGGCATGATGCTGGCGATTTCTGCGGCAATTCTGATTTTGAAGGCGTTTCAAAACAAGCGCGTTACGGCAAAGCAAATAAAAGAGTTCGCTCGGCAGGCAGGTTTTGTACTGGTCTATTTTGTCGGACTCAATACTCTCATGCAGATATGTTTAATACAGGCTCAGATACCGGCGGACTCCTCTGATGTTCTCCTGCGCAATATAGGGGCTAACGGGGATTATGTCAATGTTACAACCCGATTGGATGGCTGGAAAGCATCTTGGGAGTTGTTCACAGAATCTCCCCTGTGGGGATATGGTTTTGGTGGCATCAGCGCCGAGGCAATGGCACGGGATGGCATGAGTCTGGCGGAAATGGAGGCAATGGGCCGGGGCGGCGTAACGGGAAATGTATTCCTGGAAGTGCTGGCTGCCAGCGGCTTGGTCGGCGCTATATTGCTTCTTGCGTATGGAATCGTGTTGATACGGCCTATGTTTTCACGAAAGATATGGACAGGAAAAGGCGATACCATTGCGCTGGCACTAATCCTTGCATTGCTTGGTGAAGCGATTATGCTGGCTATGAATCAGAATCTGCTGCGAAATTATACTTGGCTTCATATAGCGGTTTTGAGCGGCTATCTGTACAGCCGTCAGAGTTTTTCCGATTGTAAAATACCCACAAATTAACAGGACGCTAAAAGAAGGGAACGAAACGTGACGAGGTTGTTGATATACTGCGATCACTGGCAAAATGGCGGTGTCGAAGCGTTTTTGATGAACCAACTTCTCCATTGGGATTTGCGAGGTTGGCAGTGTACCATTCTGTCTGCTGAAAAGACAACGGACATTTATGACCGACAGCTGAAGAAGTTAGGGGTCCGCCAGGATTTTCTTTTGGATGGGGAGAGAACCTCGCCGGTTTTTCGGATTCTCACAACCTTTTCTGCGTTTGAAGCGTATCTTAAGGCCCATCCTTGCGACATCCTGTACCTGAATTTGACGAACAGCGTCACCATGCGGTATGCGCAAATCGCGCAAAAGATGGGAATCAAGCGCCGGATCGTACACAGCCATTGTTCCGGTATCCAACCGGGGCCCACTCGCTTCCTCAAAATGATCGCGCACAAGTTTGCCAGAAGGCTATATAGCAATTGTGCAACCGATTGGTGGGCGTGTTCCCATGCGGCAGCGGAGTTTTTGTTTGAAAAAACGGTTTTGCCTAAGGTGCACTATATCCCGAATGCGATTGAAGTGGGGAAATTTACCTTTCATTTGCTGGCACGACAAGAAATTCGCCGGCAATTAGGGGTGGAAGAAGGCGACCGGTTGATTGGTACGGTAGGGCGCTGTACCCCGGAAAAAAACCAAATATTTTTAGTGAAGGCGTTTGCCTTGGCGCGAGAGAAGGACCCGGCCTTGAAACTGCTTGTGGTAGGCGATGGCCCGCTGCGTGCCTCTTTGGAGCAGCAAGCCCGGCAACTGGGTGTAGGAGATGTATGCGTGTTTTACGGCTTTACCGATACTGTGGGGCCGCTCTACAGCGCAATGGATTTGTTTTGCCTGCCCAGCGCGCTTGAGGGCCTGGGAATCGTAGCAATAGAAGCGCAGGCGAATGGGTGTCCCTGCCTGTTGTCGGATAAAGTTCCCAAAGAGGCGCAAGCAGGCGGAAACGTCTGCTTTTTGCCGATCGACGCGCCCTCCCGTTGGGTTGAACCTATGATTCGTCTGTCGGAGTTCCAGGAACGCGCAAAGCAGGGTTCCGTTTCTCAAGAATACGATATTGCCCAATCTGCAATACAATTGCAAAAGTACCTATGCGCCGATAAGGAAACGTCTATATGAAAATTCTGTTTATTTGTTTTGAATACTGCGGAGAAAGGGATGCGGGATCCCAGTGTATTCATCAATTGAGGGGCTCTTTGTGCGGGCAGGGGACAAAAAGCGATGTGCTTACCTACGTTTGGGGCAAGGAGACTGAAGCTCCCATTCAGGACGAATTCGGGGTTGTCTATCCCATCCGTACATGGTACCGCTATGCCCGCGTGAAACGGGCGGCCAACGGGACAATCCGTATGTCTCCTGCCCAATGGGCCCGCGTGGCAGCAGCCCGCGGGCTTGCCATGTTGCTGGAAGGCCGATGCTATGCGCAGCGGGGCGTGCCTGTTCACGCCGCAAACCATCTGGGAAAACGGCTGCGGGCCCTGTGCCTGGAAAATGAGTACGATTGGGTCGTATCGGTGGCCTATCCTTTTACCAATCATCTGGTGGCTGCCCGGTGGACCCCGGAATCTACCCGGTTGGCTTTGTATAACCTGGACCCCTATTGGAATAACGGCACGTATCCGCCACAGCTGGCTGCGGCACGCGCTGACGAAGAGGCGGATGTTTACCAGAAAGCAAATTGCATTTTCTGCACACCAGAGCAATTGCCCGACTACCAAATACCCGCCTTTCAGCGTGTGGCTGGCAAAATCCATCCTTTACCATATCCTAAATTGGTTCGGCCAAAAGTTCAGCAGGCCTGCCCGATTCAGTTCAATCCAGAATGCATCAATCTGTTATATTTAGGGACAGTGTATGGAGATATCCGAAAACCGGAAGCCTTGTTTAAACTGTTTCAACACGCAGTGGAGATAGAACCAAAACTTCGGTTATACATCGTTGGCAAAAAATTTGGCGCTGATGCTAATCTCTATCTTACGGAATATAAGGCAAAGCTGGGTGGAAAACTGCAATGCTATTCGCCCATCCCGCCGGAGCAGACCATGGATTTGCTGCTTCGTGCGGATGTATTGGTCAATATGGGCAACACCGTGCGCAACCAGATGCCAAGCAAGGTGGTGGAGTATATTTCCACCGGAAAACCGATTCTGAACATTAGTGCCAGTGAAACCTGCAATACGCTTGTAGTGTTAAAGCGGTACCCCCTTTGCTTTCAATGCTTTTCATGGCCAGAGGAGACATCGGTTGTTGCAAAAGAACTGGTAAATTTTTGTCAGAGAGAGAAAGGGAATGCGATTCCCTGGAGTGAGATTGAAGTGTTATATGATGACCTGAAACTGGATCAGATAGCACGAAACTTTTTACAGATACTCTTAAACTGTTGAACCTTGAGGTGAGACATATGCGAACTATTCTTTTTGTGGCAAAAGGCATTGATACAGGAGGAATCATTTCTGCGATTACGCCCCTGATGAATCAGGCGATTGAAATGGGGCTGAGCATAGACTTTCTGAACATCGGCTGTATACCGCAAAAAATAAAGGAACGCTGGACGCAAGGGGTGAATTGGTTGGAACTTCCTGAACCAACCCGATTGCAGCGGCTCATTGCAATCCTGAAAAGCGGAATGCTAGGTGAAAAAATTTGTACACTGCTCGATCACAATCGAAAAGCGGCAAAGCTAGGCCAGCAAATCGATCTTCAGCTTCTAAAAATAATGCCGGAATGGCCGCATCAATACGATGTGGCTTTTGCCACAGGTGAGTTCTTGCCAGTTTATTATGTAGCGGAAAAAGTAACAGCAAAGAGAAAATTTGCAATGTTGCACCCTCGCTGGGATCTGTTGCAACTGGATAACCAGGCAGAATGTCCATTCCTAGAGAAAATGGATTCCCTCCTCATAATAAGTGAGGACTGCAAAAAGGCGCTGGAAGATATCTATCCCCGGTTCGCTAATCGCCTTGTACTGTTGGAATATTCGTGTGATGCCCGCCGTATTCAAAAAATGGCTCGGGAGAAAGACGTCACTTATCTTTGGAAGAACGATTTTCGTATCGTATCGGTGTGTAGGCTTGACAACCGTTCTAAACGGATTGATAGGATGATTGGCACAGCAAAAATATTAGCTCGGAACAACTTTCGATTCCATTGGGTGATTGTGGGTGGGGGCCCCGACGAGGCGATGCTTCATACGCTGATTTCAGAAAACTCACTGCAGTCGTATTTCACACTGGTGGGTAGCCAGCCAAATCCTTATCCTTATATGGCTGCTGCGCAGCTGTTCGTTCATACGTCGCAGTATGAAGGCTTGTGCATTGTGGTCTATGAGGCGGCCACCCTGCAGAAACCTATGGTGCTGACTGAGTGTGTGAACTGGCCGCAGTCGATCCGTGCGAGAGCGGTGGTAGTGGCAAATAATGGAAAAAATGTATGCAGTGAGCTGGCGGCTGCCATCCAATTGCAGGCGAACAACAAGACACCGCCGCCCTACAACTGGGATGATACGGCGCAGCGAAAGCTGATTGAAAAACTGTTTACTTGACTGCAAAGATGTGCTCGCGAGAGCGGCGAAAAGGAGAAAAAATGAATCTGCGAAAAATGCTTGTTATGGCCATAAGTCTTCCACGCAAGGCTTGGAATAAATGGGTGTATCGGCCATATCTGTGCTCTACATTTGGTGAGTGTGGATATAATGTGTATGTACCGATCGATTTTGCTGTGAGTGGAAGTGAAAACCTTTTTGTAGGCAACGATGTGTCCTTCGGAGAAAAAATGGTCGTGATGTGTGCAATTGCACGTATCTCCGTGGGAGACCATGTGATGTTCGGGCCGGGCGTAACCATGGTCAGTGGGGATCACCGCATTGATATTGCGGGTCGGCCTATGAAGTCGGTGACGAATGAGGAAAAAGAGCCACAGAATGACAGGCCAATCGTTCTACAAGGCGATAACTGGATTGGTGCCCGCGTTGTGATTCTGAAAGGGGTAACGATTGGAGAAGGAGCTGTTGTTGCGGCCGGAGCCGTGGTTACCAAAGATGTTCCTCCCTATTCAATCGTTGCAGGGGTGCCGGCTCATGTCATCCGGTATCGGTTTGACGAATGGTCGCAGGGCGGGATAAAAGGCAGCAAACCGCAAGATACGATGGATTCGATGGTAGCAGCTAGCCCGGACAAAGAATAACACAGGGCTGATATACCAATACAAGATCATCGTTGGAGGAATGCATGAGGACACTCACAAATTATTTGTATAATTTGAGCTATCAAGTTCTTGCTTTTATATTGCCTCTTTTAACAACACCGTATATTTCACGCGTTTTAGGTGCGGATGGTATCGGGCAATACGCCTATGTCTACACGATGTCGACCTATTTTATCAACTTTGGGATAATGGGCCTCAGTGTATATGGAAGTCGGGAAATCGCACGCCTGGAAGGAGATCCGGAGGCGCAGCGCTATACGCTTTGGGAAATCACAGTATTAAAAGCAATTCTGCTTTTCATAGCTATTGCAGTCTATGTCGGGTACATAGGCTTAACGGTCCATGAGACCCGCTCGTTATACTGGATTCACCTGATCCTTTTCTTTGCATATATTATTGACGTAACCTGGCTGTTCCAGGGAAAGACGCAATTTAAACTGATTGCCACCAGAAATTGTATCGTAAAACTTGCATCCGTTGCTTTGATTTTTTTGTGTGTTCATCAAAAGAACGATCTGTGGGTTTATGCCGCTATTTCTTGCGGTTCAGTACTTTTTGGGAATGCCTTCTTACTGCTGGACAAACGATTTCGCACAATGCTTCGGTGGGCAAAACCCCGACTGGCTAAAATGACGATGCACTTTCGTCGTACGATGTATTTTGCCATTCCGGTAATTGCGGGAGTGTTCTACAGTTCTTTTGGCAAGGTGGTAATTGGCAGCATTGTGGGGGATACACAGCTGGGTCTGTTTCAAAGTGCGGATAATCTAGTAAGAACTAGCTTTACAGTGATCACCGCATTAACATCGGTGCTGCTTCCCAAAATGACGCAAATGAACGTAAGCGCCCCGAAGGAAGAGTTACGCAAGACAAACGACAAGCTGCTTGCGGCTGTTTGTATGATTGCCTGTCCGATGGCAACGGGCATTATGTCTGTATCAAGAACATTAGTGCCGTGGTTCTTCGGAAAAGGATTTGAAGAGGTGACAGTTTTCCTGCAGTTGGAAGCCCCGGTCCTTGTGCTGATGAGCATTGAAACGGCCTGGGTGAATGCCTTCCTGCTTGCAAGCAGAAGAGAGAAAAGCGTCACTATAGTTACCACCATTGCGACGCTGCTACATGTTGCCTTGAATTGTTTTCTGGTTGTTTTACTGGGAACAAAAGGAGCAATATACGCCCTGCTTTTAACGGAAGGACTTCTTGCGGTAGTTACCGGCTGGCAGTCACGAGAAGACTTCTCTGCAAAAAATTTTTTTAGCGGTTTGTTCCGTTATCTGTTGCTGGCATCGATTATGGGAGCTGTTGTGTTTTGGGTGGGGTTGAGACTGCCGCAGACGATTGCGACAACAGGACTCCTGATCGTTCTTGGCTGTGCAGTCTATGGCGTAAGCCTTGTGCTGATTCGTGATCCCAACGTAATTTATCTATTGAAACAAATTTTTGGAAAAGGGGCGATAAATCGTGGGCAATAGTATACAGATAACCATTATTACGCCGTGCATGAACAGTTGCCGAACGATTGCCAGAGCAATGGACAGCGTGTTGAATCAGACGTACGGCAATTATCAGTATATTGTGCAAGACGGTAGCTCCAAAGACGGCACGGTGGAGCTCCTTCAAAAATATGAGCCTCTGTTTGAGGGAAGGATGATTTGGGCTTCTGAAAAAGATACCGGCATTACAGATGCGTGGAATAAGGCGGTGGATAAGGCTACTGGGGATTTGGTCGTGTTTCTCGGAAGCGATGATGAACTGGAAGAGACGGCACTGGAGGACATTGTGCAGGCCTATGATCCGGGCAAACCTTTGGCGGTGTATTATGGGATGGTTCGTTTGATGCGCGATGGCCAGGAAACCGGCTGCATCATGACCCATCACAGAGAACTACCCAGAACCATGATCGGATTTAACGCGTGCTTTATTTCCCGTGGCGTGATCGATAAATTTGGCAAAATGGACACACGGTACAAAATTGCAGTGGACTATGACTATATGATGAAGTTGTTTCAGAGTGGGGAAGTGGCATTTGTACCGGTGTATCGCATTTTCGCCCGTTACAATATGGACGGAATATCCAGCACAAGCTTCAAGACTTTGATTGAGATGTTACGGATTCGATATGAAGCGGGATATATCAGTAAGAAGGATTATTGCAAAGGTGTCTTAAAAGCTTATATAAAGGGGTTTTACAAGCAGATCAGCAAAAGCTGAAGATGTAAAGAAGTGAGGAAACAGAACAACGTATGAAAAAAGCACTTATCACCGGTATCACCGGCCAAGACGGCAGCTATCTTGCCGAGTTTTTGCTTGAGAAAGGTTACGAAGTGCATGGCCTTTTGCGCCGTACCTCCACCTCTAATACCGAGCGCATCGACCATCTGATTGCGGAAAACAAAGTCACCTTGCACTTGGGCGATATGGCGGACTCCAGCAGCATCATCCGTGTGGTGGCCTTGGTGCGGCCGGACGAGATCTATAACCTTGCGGCGCAGAGCCATGTGGCGCTGAGTTTCGACGCACCCGAATATGCCGGCGATGTGGACGCGCTGGGGGCGCTGCGTGTGCTGGAGGCGGTGCGTATCCTGGGCCTCACTAAGACCTGCCGTGTTTACCAGGCCTCCACCAGCGAACTGTTCGGCAAGGTGGAGGAGGTGCCCCAGCGGGAGACAACGCCATTCCACCCTTACAGCCCCTATGCTGTCGCCAAGCAGTATGGTTTCTGGATCGTGCAGGAATACAGGGAGGCCTACGGCATGTATGCCTGCAATGGCATCCTGTTCAACCATGAATCGGAGCGCCGGGGCCATAACTTCGTCACCCGAAAAATCACCTTGGCAGCCGGGCGCATTGCCTGCGGCCTGCAGGACAAGCTGTATTTGGGCAATCTGGACAGCCTGCGGGACTGGGGCTATGCCAAGGATTATGTAGAGTGCATGTGGCTGATGCTGCAGCAGGATAAACCGGAGGATTTTGTGATTGCCACCGGCGTGCAGCATACGGTTCGGGAGTTTACCGAACTGGCGTTTCACAATGTGGGCATTGAGCTGGAATGGCAGGGCTACGGCATTGAGGAAAAAGGAATTGACAAGGCTACGGGCCGTGTACTGGTGGAAGTGAGCAAGGAATTCTACCGCCCTACTGACGTGGTCAATTTGTGGGGTGACCCAACCAAGGCGCGTACTGTGCTGGGATGGAACCCGCAGAAGACCAGCTATGAAGAACTGGTTGCGCTGATGGCAAAGCACGATTTGGCGCTGGCAAGGCGCGAGGCCGCGGCTCAAAAAGCGCAGTAAAAGGAGGCTGTAAAATGCAATTCAAATTGTGTGATGATCCTTGGGGCGAAGAGGAGCTGAATGCGATTCGCCGTGTTATGGACAGCGGAATGTATACGATGGGGCAGAATGTACGCGCATATGAAGAGCAGTTTGCGCACAAGTTTGGAACAAAGCATGCGGTTATGGTGAGTTCCGGCTCCACCGCCAATCTCCTTGCGATTGCTTCTTTGGTTTATTCCAAGCGCCTTCCGCGGGGGGCCGAAGTAATCGTTCCGGCTGTTTCCTGGAGCACCACCTATGCGCCGCTGGAACAGTATGGGATGAAGCTTGTGTTTGTGGATATCGACAAGGATACGCTGAACATGGATGTTCAAGCGTTGCGTAATGCGATTACGGAAAAAACCAAAATGGTTTTCTTGGTTAATTTGCTGGGCAACCCCAATTGTTTTGATGAAGTGTTTGAAATCTGCCAGCAGAAAAATATTATGGTGATTGAGGATAACTGTGAATCTTTGGGCGCGGAATACAAAGGCAAAAAGCTGGGAACGCTGGGATTGATCGGCACATTTTCCACTTTCTATTCACACCATCTTTGCACGATGGAAGGTGGAGTGGTTGTAACGGATGATCAGGAATTGTACGAGTATATGCTTGCGATTCGTGCCCATGGGTGGACCCGAAACCTGCCGGAAGATAGCAGCATTTATCATAAAAAGGATGACCCTTTCTATGAGAGCTTCAACTTTATTGTTCCTGGCTATAATTTGCGGCCTTTGGAAATGGAAGGCGCCATTGGCCTTGAGCAGCTGAAGAAAATGGACCGGATGATTGCACAGCGACGGGAAAACGCGCGGTATTTCAAGGAGAAGATGAAACAATTCCCGGAAATCCGCCTGCAAAAAGAGGTGGAGGCTTCTTCCTGGTTTGGCTTTTCATTGGTTTTGGAGGGAAGGCTGAAAGGAAAACGCTCACAGATTGTTGAAGGCTTGAGACACGCGCAAGTGGAGACTCGCCCAATTGTTGCGGGTAACTTTACCAGAAACAAGGTTATTGAATATATGGATTATTCAATTCCTGCGCCGCTGGTGAACGCAGACGAGATACATGATAACGGATTCTTTATCGGAAACCATTCTAAAAATAATTTTGCAGAGATTGATTATTTTACAGAAACAATGCAGAGGATTTTATCCGAGGTATAAATGATGGAAAAAGACGCGCGAATTTATGTGGCAGGGCATACAGGGCTTGTTGGCTCGGCAATTGTTCGGAAATTACAAAAAGAAGGCTACAATCATCTAATTTTACGGACGCATAGTGAGCTGAATTTGACAGATCAGCAGGCCGTAAAAGAATTTTACAAAGAAACCAGGCCCGAATACGTGTTTGATGCCGCGGCTTTGGTAGGTGGAATTCGCGCGAACAACGCGGCCCCCGCAGATTTTTTTTACATCAATATGCAGATTGAGAACAATTTGATTTGGGGTGCTCATGAAGCGGGAGTTAAAAAATTGCTGTTTCTGGGAAGCGCTTGTATGTATCCCAAAGAATGTGAACAGCCGATGCGTGAAGAAGAATTGCTGACAGGGCTGCCAGAGTATACCAACGAAGGGTATGCGCTTGCTAAGGTGTGTGGCAGCCGTTTGTGTGGCTATCTGCGGCGGCAATATGGGGATGATTTTATTTCCGCAATTCCTGCAAATACTTATGGCCCAGGGGATTCGTTTGACCCGCAGCATTCTCATGTGATTCCTGCACTGATTATGAAATACCATAAAGCCAAAGAGAACAACTTGGAATGCGTGGAACTTTGGGGTACGGGAAAGGCGAAACGAGAGTTTATTCATGTGGATGATATCGCAGATGCTTGCTTGTTTTTGATGCAAAAATATTCGGCCGAGCAGCCGATCAATGTAGGAACAGGTGAAGAGATAACGATTATGGAGTTGTCTCGAATGATTCAAAAGATAGTAGGATTTGAGGGAAAAATCGTTTGCGACCCAACAAAACCGGATGGAATGATGCGAAGAATGCTGGATTGTAACCGAATCGCAGAACTGGGATGGAAGCACACAATATCACTGGAATCCGGGCTAGCAATGTTGTATCAACAGTATTTAGGAGAAGAAGATGTTGAATACTAACAAGAACATAAAAATTTATGTGGCTGGGCACAGAGGAGTCGCGGGTAGAGCTTGCTGCGAACTGCTTCGAAACGAAGGTTATACCAATATTGTTACTCGAACCCATTCGGAAATGGATTTAACTTGTCAACAGGCAGTCTTTGATTTTTTTGAGAGGGAAAAGCCAGATTGGGTTATTCTATGTGCAGCTAGAATAGGCGGTATCGCAGATAAAACAAGATATCCGGCACAATTTATTTATGATAACCTTGTCATAGAAACCAATGTGATTGAGGCAGCCCATAGAAGCCAAACAAAAAAACTATTATTTATGGGAAGCTCCTATGCGTATCCAATGACAGACAAGCCGGCAAAAGAAGAAGATTTATTTTCCGGGGCGCATGGGAAAACAGATGAGCCTTACATTATTGCAAAAATTGCAGGTGTAAAGCTTTGCGAGTATTACTGGAAACAATATGGTGATAATTTCTTTTCGGTGATGCCATGCTGCTTTTTTGGCGCTGGAGATACGTTTGATTTGACGCGCGCAACAGTAGTGCCATCGCTGGTAAGGCGAATGGCAGAGGCAAAAGAAAGCGGCATTTCGAAATTTGAAATCTGGGGAACAGGAACACCGTTGCGAGAATTCCTAAGTAGCAGAGATGTGGCACGAGCATGTCTTTTCCTTTTGAAAACTTATGAGGGCGGTGGCGAATATTTTAATCTTGGTAACGGCGGACAAGAAATATCCATTGCCGAAGTGGCCAAGGTTGTTAAGCAAGTGGTAGGCTTTCAGGGAGAATTGGTTTTTGATACCACTAAACCGGATGGCATGAAAAGAAAAGTAATCGATTCTTCCAAGCTTATGAAGCTGGGATGGAGGCCAACTGATAGTTTTTTGGAAAGCGTCAAAGAATTATATAGGTACTATCAAAGCGTAGTATAGGGAGGACAGATAAGTGCAGTGTGCTCAGAGAATTGAAGAGTTAAAAGAGAAGGCAAGACAAATCCGGATTGATACGCTGGAAATGTGCGGACATGTCGGGTCAGGGCATGTAACCTCTGGTTTTTCCTGCACAGAACTACTTGTGGCTCTGTATCATGGGGGGATTTTACATTGTGATCCCCAAAATCCTAATTGGAGTGGACGAGACTATTTTGTGCTGAGCAAAGGGCATTCGAGTACGGCGCTATATCCGGTTTTGGCAGATATGGGTTTTTTCCCAAAAGAGGAATTGCAGCACTGCTGCGATCCACATGCGATGTTGGGGTTATTGCTCAAAAAAGATGTGCCCGGAGTGGAAATCTCTTCTGGCTCCTTGGGCATTGGCTTGGGAGCAGCAGCTGGAATTGCATTGGGGTTAAAGATGGACCGAGCCTCAAATATGGTTTTCTGTATGTTGGGCGACGGCGAATGCCACGAAGGAAATATTTGGGAATCAGCGATGTTTGCGAACCAATATAGGTTGAACAACCTTGTTGTCATCGTGGACAGAAACTATCTGTGTTGTACCGATTTCACAGAGAACATCATGCCGCTGGAACCCTTTGATGCTAAGTGGGAATCTTTTGGATGGGAAGTAAAAAGAATTAATGGGCATTGCTTTGAGCAGATTTTTGAGGCATTAGATAATGTCCATGCGATGAAGAGAAATAAGCCCCTAGTGATTATAGCGGATACCGTTAAAGGATATGGGGTTGATTTTATTGCCAATGTTCCGCTTATGCATGGAGTGGCACTTTGTGGCGAGAAACTTAATGAAGGCCGAAGATGCTTGGGAACCGCGGAGGAAAATCCATGAAATATAAGAACTTGAGAGATGTTTTTTGGGATACTATCTATTGTGCGGCTAAAAAAGATAGAAATATTGTGATTGTTTCTGCTGACCTGGGAGCTATTTCGCTGGATCGTTTCCGTGAAGAAATGCCCAGCCAATTTATTAACACGGGAATAGCTGAACAGAACGCAATCACTGTGGCTGCGGGGCTTGCCCTCCGAGGAAAGAGAGTGTTCGTGTATGCATGTGCGCCATTTATCCACATGCGATGCTATGAGCAAATTCGATTGACTGCATCGGGAATGCATATTCCCCTAACGATTGTCGGACAGGGAGCAGGCTTCAGTTTTTGGGAATATGGCCCCACACACCATGTGCTTGAGGATTTTGGAAGCATGCGATTGCTGCCTAATATGCATGTATTTGCGCCTTCGGATCCGGTAATTACGGAAAAATTGGCGAGATATACTCTGAACTGCAATCACGCCTCGTATATTCGCATGGATAAGCTGGCCCCTCCACCACTTTTTCCTGATGAAAGTGAGACAGAAATTGATATCGGCAAAGGCTTTCGCGCAGCGGGAGAAAAAGCAGGAGACGTACTGCTAATTGGATGCGGAAATATGTCTCGCATGGTGGAACAAGCGGCAGATGAACTTATGAAGCAAGGCATGTCCTGTGGATGGCTGGATATGTTTTCGATGACCCCGGATCCTACAGAATTTGCAAACACAATAAAGCAGTTTAAGCGTGTTATAACGGTCGAGGAGCATGGTATAATTGGTGGGCTGGGAAGCTTGGCAAGTGAAGTAATGTGCGAATACCAAGTGTGGCATCCCTTAAAGCGTATTGCGTGCGATGCGAGAGAGGGATATTGGTATCAATATGGCAGCCGTGAAAACGTGGAATATCATTATGGGCTTTCTATTGATAACATTGTTAAAACGGCGTTGACCATGGAGTGATTTGAATATGAACTTTATCCTTCTTTCCGGCGGCAGTGGCAAGCGGCTTTGGCCGCTGTCCAATGACGTTCGGTCCAAACAGTTTTTAAAAATCCTGAAAAATGAGCAGGGCGAGTACGAATCCATGGTACAGAGGGTGTATCGGCAGATTTGTGCCGCTGTGCCCGAGGCCAAAGTTACCGTGGCTACCGGCAAAAAGCAGGTGAGCGCGCTGGTGAACCAGCTGGGCGACAAAGTTTCCATTTGCGTGGAGCCCGCCCGGAGGGACACCTTCCCTGCCATTGCGCTGGCGGCGGCGTATCTTGCCTGTGAAAAAGGCGTTTTGCCGCACGAGGCGGTGGCTGTTTGCCCGGTGGACCCGTATGTAGACACAGAATACTTTTCTGCAATCGGTCGCCTGGCTGCCGAGGCGGAAAAGGGGAACGGCAATCTGTATCTTCTGGGGGTAAAGCCCACTTATCCTTCGGAGAAATATGGGTACATTATGCCTGCCGCCGCTGGCGATGTGATGCCTGTGGGTTCTTTCAAGGAGAAACCCACAAAAGAAAAGGCAGAAGAGTACATCGCCCAGGGCGCGCTGTGGAATTGCGGTGTGTTTGCCTTCAAGCTGGGCTATCTTTTGAATATTGTACAGCAGCGCTTTGGCACTACCGACTACTGGAGCCTTTATCGCCGGTATGAAACGCTGGAAAAAATCAGCTTTGACTATGCGGTGGTGGAAAAGGAAACCTCCATTTTCTGCATGCAGTATGACGGTATGTGGAAGGATATCGGCACCTGGAACACCATGGCCGAAGAGATGGCGGAACCGGCTATCGGCAATGTCATCCTGAGCGACAGCTGTCAAAACACCACTGTCATCAATGAACTGAGCATTCCTCTTCTCTGCATGGGCCTCAAGAATGCAGTGGTGGCTGCCAGCGGTGACGGTATTTTGGTTAGCGATAAAGAGCAAAGTTCTTACATCAAACCCTATGTGGACAAAATAGAGGGCCAGGTGATGTTTGCCGAAAAATCCTGGGGCAGCTTTACGGTGCTGGATGTGCAGCCCACCAGCATGACCATCCGGATCCTGATGCGGGAAGGACACCAGCTCACCTACCACACCCACGAGCATCGGGACGAAGTTTGGACGGTGATCAGCGGCACGGGCTATACCATCGTGGATGGAATGAAGCAGAGTGTGCGGCCCGGTGACGTCATTACAATGTCTGCAGGGTGCAAACATACCATCCATGCCGAGACGGAGATGCAGGTGATTGAGGTGCAGTTGGGCAGCGAAATTGACGCGGCGGATAAAACCGTGTTCAAATTGGAAGAGGACGTGTAACGATGGAACACAGCGAATACAGCCGCTGGCTTGCCCGGCCGGACATGCCGCATGAACTGAGAGCCGAACTGGAAAGCATTGCGCAGGACGAAGCGCAGATTTCCGACCGCTTTTATCGCGAGCTGGAGTTTGGCACCGGCGGCCTGCGGGGCGTGCTGGGCGCCGGAACAAACCGGATGAATATCTACACGGTAGGAAAGGCCACGCAGGGCCTGGCGGAATATGTGCTCTGCCGGCCCGGCGCGAAAAAGCGGGTGGCCATCGCCCACGACAGCCGCATCAACAGCCGCCTGTTTGCAGTGCGCACCGCCTGTGTGCTGGCGGCCAATGGTGTTATGGCGTATCTGTACCCGCGCCTGGAGCCCACACCCGCCCTCTCCTGGGCGGTGCGTGCACTGGAATGCGATGCAGGTGTGTGCATTACGGCCAGCCACAACCCGGCCCGGTACAATGGTTATAAAGTGTACGGGCCGGACGGCTGCCAAATCACAGTGGAGGCAGCCAAAGCCATCCAGCAGGCCATTGACAAGGTAGATTGCTTTGCCGATGTGAGGGTATTATCTGAGAACGAGGCCCGGACGCGCGGCCTTCTGGCAGATACGCCAGAAGCGGTGCTGGATAGCTTTGTGGATGCGGTTTATACCCAGCGGCTGCCGCTGGAGACTGGTTTGCCCGCGCTGAAGGTGGTCTACACGCCTCTCAATGGTGCGGGGCTTGAATGTGTTTGCCGCATTCTGAAGCGCATCGGTATCACGGATGTGACGGTGGTGCCAGAGCAGGAAAAGCCCGATGGGAATTTTCCCACCTGCCCTTACCCGAACCCGGAGATTCGCGAGGCACTGGAAAAAGGCGTGCAGCTGTGTGAGACCGTGCATCCGGATCTGCTGCTTGCCACCGACCCGGATTGTGACCGCGTTGGCGTTGCTGTGAAAAATGGCGGGGAATATGTATTGCTCACAGGCAATGAAGTGGGGATATTACTCTTTGATTTCATTTGCCGAATGCGCATTCGGGCAGGCACAATGCCCGAAGCACCGGTGGCGATAAGTACGATTGTGTCTACTGATATGGCAGATGCGGTGGCCGGGAAATATGGCGTGGAGATGCGCCGCACCTTGACTGGATTCAAATTTATTGGCGAACAGATCGGCCTGTTGGAGCAACAGGGAGAAGTGCAGCGGTATCTTTTTGGCTTTGAAGAAAGTTATGGATATTTGTCCGGGCCACATGTACGGGACAAGGACGGCGTGAACGCGGCGATGCTCATTTGTCAGATGGCCCAATTCTACAAGGCACAAGGGAAAAATCTCGTGCAGGCAATGGAGGCTTTGTACCAGGAATTCGGGTATTATCAAAACAACCTGTATAGCTTTTCATTTGAAGGGCAGGCTGGATGGGTTTATATGCAAGATTTGATGCATACACTGCGTACAGCACCTCCGAAAGAGATAGGCGGTTTGGCCTTGGAGCAGATGAACGACTATTCCTTTGGCCTGAACGGATTGCCGAAAGCGAATGTCCTGGAATTCTGTTTGCATGGCGGCGCGAAGGCAATCGTCCGGCCCAGTGGAACAGAGCCGAAGCTGAAGTTGTATCTGTTTGCCCGTGCGGATGAAAAGCGGCGGGTGCAGAATATTTTAAGTGCGCTGCACCAAAGCATGGAACAGTATTTACAATAAGGGTGGCGACTGATGCTAAGGCCTTTTCTTCTAAAGCCGGCATGTAAAGACTATTTATGGGGCGGCGAACAATTAAAAACTTTATATCATAAGCACACAGACATCACTCCTTTGGCAGAGACGTGGGAATGTTCCGTACATCCGGACGGCCCAAGTACAATCATAACAGGCCCATATGCAGGATATACCCTGCGGGAATTCTTGTGCCTTTTTCCTCAGGCAATGGGGCGGCACGGAAAAATGTACGGCGAATTGCCGATTTTGATTAAATTGATCGATGCAGAGAAGGACCTCTCTATCCAAGTGCACCCAGATGATGCTTATGCGAAAAAGCATGAAGGGCAGCTTGGCAAAACAGAACTGTGGTATGTGCTGCGTGCGCAAGCTGGTGCTACCTTGGTGTATGGCTTTGCGCATGATGTCACACCGCAGCTTGTGCGGCAGGCCATTGCGCAGAATACTCTGATGCGGCATATGCAGGCGGTGCCTGTGCACGAGGGGGATGTGTTTCTGATTGAACCAGGTACGATTCATGCCATCGGCGGAGGAGTGCTTTTGGCAGAGGTTCAAGAAAGTTCTAATATCACCTATCGGGTATATGACTATGGGCGAAGAGACAAATTGGGCAATTTGCGTCAATTGCATATCGAAAAAGCGTTGTCTGTGATGAATTTTAAGGCCGCGCCATTCATACGCCAGCATCAGAGAATCATACAATATACACCGGGAATGGCGAAAGAACTTGTGGGGCGATGCCGCTATTTTCAGGTGGAACGCCTGCGCACAACAGGGCGCTGTGTGGTGCCAACCACAGAAGAAACCTGCTATGCCATGGTTATATTCTCTGGAAGAGGAAAGATCATAACGGAAGGCGAACAGCTTTCTGTTCAAAAGGGCGACACGGTGTTTGTACCGGCCTGCCAGGGGGAATTACTGCTGGAAGGCGACCTTGAGATGCTGCTGGTTCAAATATGAGGGAAAGGCAGAGCAGATGATGCGAAAGCCACCGATAAATTTTTGAAAAAAGAAAAGAGCTGCGTTTTGCGGGCCCGGCGGCGCGTTTTTTGGCCGGTGCAGCCACATTCCAACCAAACAGGCGGCCCCAAAAGGCCGCCTGTTTGGCTTTGCATGCCGTTTGTGTTTGTTTGCTGTGCACAGAGTAAATTTTTTGTAATGCACGCGCTGCCGTTTGCTTTTTGGCATGCCGGAAGATATAATAAAATTAGAGAAAAATTATTGGTTTTGCAAATGATTGGATTCGGTAGGCATGGGGGCAGATGAGCAACAAATATTATCTTTTTACAAACCAGCTGACGGAAGAAGAACACAGGGTTATTGTAAGCATTGTCAAGCACATTGAAAACGGCGCGCGCAGGGTTGGCATCCAGCAAATTGCCGATGAAAACTTTGTGTCCACTTCCTTTATCATGAAGCTTTGCAAGCGCTTGGGGTTTGGCGGCTACAGCGAGCTTTTTTACAGTTTGTCGCAGCGCGTAAGCGAGGGCGCGCCCCAGGCGCTGCAGACGGCGCTGCAGGGGCTGGTGGATAATTACGACGAGGCGGCCGTGGCCAGGTTCTGCGGGCTGCTGGGCGCGCATCACGACCAAAAGCTCTTTGTGGTGGGGGCTGGCTTTGCCGACTTTGTGGCCGATTATATCGTCCAGCGCCTTGGTGTATGCGGCTTTATGGTGTTCAACCGGGTGCATTTTTACGATTACATGCTGTTCCGCCGCAGCGCCGACGGAAGAATGGTTACCAATATCGAGCCCTCGTTCATCATTGCCATTTCGCAAAGCGGGGAGACGGATATGGTGCTGCACGACGTGCAGCAGGCCAAAGAGCACGGGTTTCAGGTGGTTTCTTTCACCAGAAGGGAAGATTCCACGCTGGCCAGCCTTTCAGACATTGTTTTTATCATCAATGCGTCCAAACAGGCGCTGATTGGCGAAGTGCCCAATTCCTTTTTTGGCAAGGTGATTCTGGCGTTTGAAGAGCTGCTGGGCAGCTATTTTGAAACATGCTCTTGAAGAAAAAGAAAAAGCTCTGTGGAGAGGCCCTCTCCGCAGAGCTTTTTTCTGCTTTTTGGGGCGGCGGCGCGGCCGGGAAATATTTTTCTGCAATCATGAATTTTTTCCGAAGGGGAACATGTTATGATGAATTCAGAGAGGGGCGTGCGGCCCGGGCGCAAAAAAGCCATAAGCCCTTCTGTAGGAGGTGAACATGAAAAACGACATCGAAACCGTGGTGTTCGATTTGGATGGAACCGTTTACCAAAACACGGTGTTCCACCGCGACTACCTGCATTTTCTGGTAGAGGGCACCCGTTACGAAGGCTGGCACACGCAGCTGGTGGAATTTGCAGAACAGGTGTATGCCGGCAGGCGGCTGCAAATGAACTGCTTTTACAGCCCCAAAAGGCTTGCCTGCCAAACGCCGGAAGCGTTTTTCTGCGCGCTGGAACAGTGCCTGTGCCCACCGCTGGCCTATCAAGAGGCGCTGCTGCGGCAGGATATTCTTTACCTGGGGGACGCCTGGGCCGTGGTGATTTTAATTGGCAAAGCGCTGGGCCTGTTGGAGGGCGCGCGAAACGAAGCCGTATTCCGGCGCACGCGCCAAAAGATGGAGCAGGACGGCATTGAGGGCTGCCCGGCGCTGGCGGAAGAGATTCGGCGGCTGGCCATGCGGCGGCGTGTGGTGCTGCTCAGCAATTCCTACCAGAACACCGTGGAGGAATTTTTGAAGCAGTTGGGCATGGCCCACACGTTTCCGGTGCTGTGCTGCAGCGCAAACAAACCCGCAGATATGATTCGCAACCTTCACCGGGCCGTGCCCGAGGCCGCCGCGCGGCCGCAGGCCGTGGTCTCCATTGGGGACAACGCGTTTAACGACCTGATGCCGGTTGCGGCGCTGGGCGGAAAAACCGTGTGGCTGAACCCATACCCCCATATCTGCCGCCCGCACTGCGATGTGGAATTAAGGACCTTGCAGGAACTGTGTGCTTATCTTGCGAGTCTTTAAGATAGGGCGCACACCGCGCCCGAAAATAAGAGGCCATTTGAATTCAGGAGGTAGGAAAAATGAGTAGAAAACGCATTCTTTCGCTTTTGCTTTCGGCTGCCATGCTGATGATGCTGCTTGCCGGTTGCGGCGGGCAACAGACGTCCAGCGCCGCCGGCAGTGCACAAAGCCAGGCCAGCGGCGAAAAAACGCAGATTGTGCTGTGGCACACCTATACAGACGCGCACGAAGAAGCGCTGCTGAAAGTGGTAGATTCCTTCAACGCCTCGCAGGACGAATATGAGGTGGTGGCCGAGCAGCAGCCGTACAGCGAGTTTGACGCCAAGCTGATGCAGGCTGTGCGCAATGGCACGGGCCCGGATATGGTGACCATGTTCCCCTCGGACGCCATCAACTATATGGAAGAAAACCTTCTGGTAGACCTTGCCCCCTATATCAATGACCCGGAGATTGGCGTGCCCAATTTCAAAGAGAGCATGTCTGCGGGCATGTATGAGGAAATTACACAGTGGGGGGAAGATTCCATCTACCTGTTCCCCATCACCGCCACAGGGGAAGTGCTGTTCTACAACAAGACGATGTTCGACAAATACGGCCTGGAAGCGCCCCAGACATGGACAGACGTGGAAGAGGCCAGCAAAGTAATTTATGAAAACGAGGGCATTCCCGGCTTTGGCACAGACTCTGTCACCGACACTTATCAGTGCCTCATCCGCCAGGCGGGCAGCGGCTATATTGACGCAGAGGCCAAGACGATGGACATTGACGAGACCATTGGCAAAGAAAAGCTGCAGTGGTTTGCCGACGGCGTGCAGGCAGGTTATTTCCGCCTGGTGGGGGAAGACCAGTACTTCTCCAACCCCTTCGGCAGCCAGGCTGTGGCGTCCTACATTGGTTCCAGCGCGGGCATCAGCTATGTGCAGGCGGCCATTGGCGACGCCTTCGAGCTGGGCTGCGTGCCCATCCCGCAGGAAGGGCCTGTGAAATACATCTCACAGTGGGCCAGCAACTATGTGTGCCTGAGCAAGGATGAAGCCCACGCCCGCGGCGCCTACCTGTTTATGAAACACTTCTCTTCGGAAGAAGTGGTGGTGGATTGGGCCATTGCGTTCGGCGCAGTGCCGGTGTTTGCCGAGGCGCGCGAGAACGAGCGCTTCCAGGAATTTGTGCAGACGGATGCCGCCATCAAAGCGCTGACGGAAGAAATTGATTATACCGGCATGCTGCCCAGCATTCCCGGCGCGGCAGACGTGCGCACCGAGATTGACAAGATGGTGCAGAACGTTTCGCTGGGCCTTTCGGATGTGGACACGGCCTACGACGCCTTTATCACGGCCAGCAACAACGCCCTTGCAGCGGCCTGACAGGCAGGCACTCTGGCAATAAACGGCCGCCTGGGCCGGACGGGAGGAAAAGAAATGGGAAACAGGCAGACAGAATTTGTGATGTATTCAGGCCTTCACACCATTGGCGGCGTCAACATGGCCATCACCTACGGAAATGACCGCGTGATTTTTGAATGCGGCCTGGCGTACGACCCGGCCACCGACGTGTTTGACGGCACCGTCCGGCCCAGGGATAAAAACTGGGTGCGCGATAAGCTGCGGCTGGGCATCCTTCCGCGCATCGAGGGCATCTACCGCAGGCAAGACCTGGGGGATGACCCTTTGGAAAGCGCGGAAGAAAGCCAATTGAACACCGCTGTCTTCATCACGCACCTTCATTTGGACCACATGGCGTTTATGGGCATGATTGCGCCGCAGGTGCCGGTGTACCTGCACCACAACGCCCAATGCATCGAGCGCGCGCTGGAGGCCACCGGGCAGGGCGTAGAGACGCTGCAGCGCACCTACTGCGACATTGTGCCGGGCCAGCCCGTGCACGTGGGTGCCATTGAAGTGCTGCCCATTCTGTGCAAGGCGAAAAGCTATTACGACTTTGCCTTTTTTATCCGCACGCCGGACGGCACTGTCCACTGGACGGGCGATTTGTGCCTGCACGGCACCGAGGCGGAAAAGACGCTGCGCCAGATGGAATTTTTAAAACAGCAGGAAGTGGACGTGCTGCTGTGCGACTGTACCTCGTTTATGGACAGCGTGATGAAACTGATGTACCCCACCATGGAGGCGTCCGCTGTGCGCCCGTCGCCGGATGTGCCGCCGGGCATGCTGAGCGAGCGGGAATATTACGATGGCCTGTTTGAGCACATCAAGGGGCGCAGCGGCCTGTGCGTGTTCAACTATTACCAGCGCGAGATGGAAGACGCCGAAAAGTTTCTGGCATGGGCTGCCGCCACCAGGCGCGCATGTGTGTTCGAGCCGGACGCCGCCTATATTGTGTGGAAGTTCTTCCAGATAGAGCCGTTTGTCTATTTGCCCGACACGCTGCCCTACAGCGGGCCGCGCGAGCAGTGGCCCGCCTGGCTGAAAGAGCTTGCCGCCCATGCCAAATTTGTGCAGCGCGCGGATATTTGGGCCAACCCGGCCGGCTATATGCTGCAAAACAGCTACCCGCATATTCTAGAGCTGCTCAGCCTTCCCAGCCAGGGCGCCGCCTACCTGCATGCAGACGGCACGCCCATTGGCGAGTTTGACCCGGCATATGCCAACCTGCGCCGCATTGTGCAGCGCGCCGGGTTTGAATATGTAACCTTCTTCTGCGAAAATTACTTCGGCCACGGCTACCCCTGCCAGGTGAAGTATTTTGTGGACGAGGTAGACCCGCACGTGCTGATTCCGTGCCATTCCTATAACCCGGAGCGGCTGCTGCCCAACCATGGCAGGCAGCTTTTGCCGGAACTGTACCGAACTTACATTTTAAAAGACCACACGCTGACGGAGAAGGAGGCCCCACATGCCTAAGCTTCTGGTGTTCTGCATCGATGCGCTGTGTGCGTCCGATGTCGCCTACATGAAAACGCTGCCCCATTTCGGCAAACTGCTGCGGGAGGGGGCGCTGGTGGAACAGATAGACCCGGTGTTCCCGGCGCTTACCTACACCTGCCATACATCCATCCTCACCGGCGTCTATGCCGGCCGCCACGGCATTCTGCACAACGAGGTGCTGCGGCGCGGCGGGCAAAGCAATGCGCCCTGGCACTGCATGAAACAGGACGTAAAGGCGCCCACCCTGCTGGACGTGGCCCATGCGCACGGCATGACGGTGTGCTCGCTGAGCTGGCCTGTCTCCGGCGGGGCAGATTACGATATGAACATGCCGATGATTGTGCCGTACCACTACGACGGCTATGAGCCGGAACAATACCTTGCCGGCACGGCCACCGAAAATTTGATGCAGCGCTATTTCTATAAGCACGGGCGCTTTTTGAAAGGGCCAGACCGCAGCCTGGACCTTTACACCATGGCGCTTGCGCTGGATATTCTGGAAGATTTTGAGCAGCCGGACATCATGCTGGTGAAAATGTGCGATTTGGACTCTGTGCGCCATACCTACGGCGTGTTCCACCAGAACACCAAGGTGCAGCTGCGCAGGCATGACGAAGAGCTGGGCGCCCTTCTGGAGTGCCTGCGGCGCAAGGGGACGCTGGAACAGACCAACGTTGTGGTGCTGGGCGACCATGGGCAGACGGACATCCGCGATGTGCTGCTGATGAACGTGCTGTTCAAAAAACACGGCCTGCTGCAGGCAGACAGCCAGGGCAATATCACCCACTTTGACGCGTTCTGCCATTCCACGGGCCTTGCCGGGCTGATTGAAGTGCGGGACCCGCAGGATGCCGCCCTGATGCAGAAGGTGCGCGCGCTGCTGGAGAGCCTGAAAGAGGACAAGGAGATTCAGCTGAGCACCGTGATGGACGCGAAGCAGGCCAAAGAGGCATTTGGCGCGTACGGGCCCTTCGATTTCGTCATTGAAAGCGCGCTGCCCATCTCGTTCGGGGAGGACGCTGCCGGCGAGCTTTGCTGGGGCTCGCGCATGCCGGGCGACCACAAAATAGGCGCGGCCACGCACGGCGGCACCCCGCGCCGCGAGCAGGTGACCACCTTCTTCGCCTGGGGCCCCGCAGTGAAGCCGGGCGTGGTGCCGGGCCACCGCTCCATGGTGGACGAGGCGCCCACCATGGCACGCATGCTGGGGCTGCAGATGGAACAGATCGATGGCAGGCCCATCGAAGAGATTTTGAGGTGAAGCCAATGCAAATCACGTTAGAGCATCTCACAAAGCGGTTCGGTGACACCGTAGCCGTCAACGACCTGTGTGTCACGCTGGAGAGCGGCAAGCTCACCGCGCTGCTGGGGCCGTCCGGCTGCGGAAAATCCACCGTGCTGAATATGATATCCGGCATTCTGCCGGTGTCTGCGGGCCGCGTTTTGTTTGACGAAAAAGACGTCACGCCCCTGCCGCCGGAAAAGCGCGGGGTGGGCCTTGTGTTTCAGAATTATGCGCTGTACCCGCACATGACGGCGCTGCAGAACATCTGTTTTCCGATGGAGATTCGCCATATTCCGAAAAAAGAGCGCCTGGAGCGCGCCAGGCAGCTGGCGGATATGGTGCATATCACCCCTTACTTGAACCGCAAGCCGGCGCAGCTTTCCGGCGGCCAGCAGCAGCGCGTGGCCATTGCCCGCGCGCTGGCAAAAGAGCCGCAGGTGCTTTTGCTGGACGAGCCGCTGAGCAACCTGGACGCAAAGCTTCGGGTAGAGATGCGCGAAGAAATCCGGCGCATCCAGCGCGAGGCGGGCATCACCACCATCTTTGTCACACACGACCAGGAAGAGGCCAGCAGCATTGCCGACCAGGTGGTGCTGCTGCGCGAGGGCGTGCTGCAGCAGCGCGCCACCGCGCGCGAGCTGTACGATGAGCCCGTCAACCTGTTTGCGGCCGATTTTCTGGGCGCGCCGCCCATCAACAAGCTCAGCGCCACCATGCGCGGCGGCAAAATTTTGCTGGATGGCAGTGATATTTCGCTTTCTTTGCCGTTGAAACAGGCCCCGGAGGACGGCACGGCCGTTGTGCTGGCTGTGCGCGCCGAAAGCATCTGCCTGGCGGGGCAGGGCGGCGCCAGCCTGAAAGCGGAAGTAAAAGAGCGCTATTCCATTGGCAAAGACGAGCTTGTGCTTTTGCAGGTGGGCCAGGCCCAGCAGATGCGCGGCTTTGTGCCCGGCAACGAAGTCATTCGGGAGGGCGACTGCCTTTCCATCACCCTGGGGCAGAAAGGCGTGTTCCTGTTTGACGCACAAACGGGGGAGCGGTTTGCATGAAAAGAAAGAAAGACGGCGCGCAGGGCGCGCCCGGGCTGAAAAGCCTGTGGGAACCGGCCGCTTACCTGCTGCCCTTCTTAATTGGGCTGGCCGTGTTTGTGGTATATCCGTTTATCAATGTGTTTCTGATTTCGTTTCAGAATGACTACAACATGATGACAGGCGCGTTTGACGGCTTTGGGGTAGAGAATTACCGCAAAATACTGGCTGACCCCAATTTTTTGAACGGCCTGCGCAACACGGCGCTGTACGTTGTGTTTGTGGTGCCGGTGTCCACGGCCATCTCGCTGGGCATCGCCTCTATGCTGAACGCCAATATCCGCCTGAAGGGCCTGTTCCAGACGTGTTATTTTCTGCCCATGGTCACCTCCATTACGGCGGTGGGCCTGGTGTGGAAGTGGATGTTCAACTATGACTACGGCCTCATCAATTACTTTTTGTCGTTCTTCGGGGTGGAGGCCATCAACTGGCTCAACGACCCGAAGTACAACCTGGCCGCACTGATTCTTTACGGCATTTGGAATATGCTGCCGTTCACCACCATTCTGCTTTTGTCCGGCTATCAGAACATCGACCGGCAGTATTACACGGCCGCGCGGGTGGACGGCGCAAAGCAGGCGCGCATCTTTTTGCGCATTACGGTGCCGCTGCTGGCACCCACCATTGGACTGACGCTGATTGTGAACACCATCACGGCCTCCAAGGTGTTTACCGAGCTGTTCCCTCTGTTCAACGGCAACCCCGGCTCGGCATATTCGCTGTATACGGTGGTGTACTACCTGTACGATATGTTTTATACAAAGTGGGAGCTGGGCCCCGCGGCGGCAAGCGCCGTTGTGCTGTTTGCCATTGTGCTTGTGCTGACGGTGCTGCAGCTGTTTGTGCAGCGCAAATGGAAGAATTACTGAGGTGAAGCTGATGAAGGTGCTGAAACGGATTATTTTATACACACTGCTTGCCCTTGGTGCGCTGATTATGGTGTTTCCCTTCTTCTGGATGCTGCTTTCCTCGGTGAAAACGGCCGCAGAGGTGAACACCATGCCGCCCACGTTCTGGCCTGCCGAGCCCGTGTTTGAAAACTATACCTTTGCGTTTTCCAAGGCGCCGTTCGGAATTTATTTTGTCAACTCGGTTATTGTGACGGTGGCCTGTGTGGCCACCACCATGTTCACCACCATTCTGGCGGCATTCGCCTTTTCGCGGCTCAAGTTCCCCGGGCGGGACCTGTTGTTTTCGCTTACGCTTTCCATGATGATGGTGCCGTTCGAGATGCTTATCATCACCAACTACTCCACCATTGTAAAGATGGGGCTTATTGACACACTGGCCGCGCTGATTATTCCGTTTACCACAAGCATTTTTTACACATACATCCTGCGCAACTTCTTTTTATCTGTGCCAGACAGCCTGTATTACTCTGCGCGGGTGGACGGCGCAGGCAACTGGACCTACCTGTGGCGCATCATGGTGCCCATTGCCAAACCGGCGCTGGTCACCATCGGCCTGCTGAACGCCATCACCTGCTGGAACTCATTTTTGTGGTCGGTGCTGGTTACCAACAGCACCGAGGTGCGCACGCTTCCGTTTGGCCTGTATGCCTTCATGACGTCCAGCGGCATCCGGTACGAGCGGCTGATGGCCGCCGCCACCATTGTGGTGGTGCCCATGATTATTCTGTTCATCTTCTGCCGCAAAAGCATCGTCACCGGCGTGTCGCGCGGCGGCCTGAAGGGGTGAGCGGGCTATGGAGATTGTGCTGGACATCCTCTGCCATGCAGATTTTTCCGGCAGGCTGCGCAAAACGCCGGATAGCCCCGGCATTGCCGCCTTTGCCGCCGAGGTGGAACGCCTTCGCGCCCAAAACCCGGGCGGCACGCTTTTGCTCAGCGCCGGGGATGAGTTTTCGGCCAACCTGTGGGGCGGCCAGCCCATTGTGGGCGCCATGAACCTTTTAAGGACGGACGCCATGGTGCTGGGCAACCATGAGTTCGACCGCGGCCCCCAATTTTTGGAAGACTGCATTGCGGGCTGCGAATTTCCTGTTCTGTGCGCCAACGTGCACAAAAAAGATGGTGCGCCCATAGCCGGCACGGCCCCGTACACAATTTTGGAGCGCCAGGGCGTAAAGATAGGCGTTTTGGGCCTCACCACAGAATATACGCCCTATATGGTGGAAAAAAGCGCGTTTGAGGCGTTTGAAATGGCGCCTGCGGCCCAGGCGGCCCACCGCTGGGTGCCGCAGATGCGCGCCGAGGGCGCAGAGGTTGTGGTGGCCCTGACGCACATGCCCTTCTATGTGGAGGAAAACGGCGCCATCAGCGGCGAAATGCACACCTTGCTGGGCAGCATGCCGGGCGTGGACGTGTGCATTGGCGGGCATATCCCGGGTGACTATGCCGCAGTGCAAAACGACACCTGCGTGGTGAAGGCGGGCTTCGGCGGCGTAAGCCTGGGGCATATCCGCCTTGTGTTCAACCGGCAGGCGCGCCGCATTACGGCGCGCAGCTGCGAAGTGCTGCACACGCCGTTCATCCAGGCCAGCGGAACCGCTATGGCCGCCTATGCGCAAAAGGTGCTTGCCCCGTTTGAGGCCTACCTTACACAGCCGCTGGCCCGGCTGGAGAAAGCGTGGCCCATGCACCTGGCGCAGGAATGCATGCTGGGCGACTTTTTGGCCGACTGCATGCGCTTTGGGGCCAACACGCAGCTGGCCTACATGAACGCAACAAGCTCCGGCGGCTGTCTGGAGGCCGGGCCCGTGACGATGGACGATATACTGCGGGTGAACGGCTTCAATGATGAAATTCACACCGGCACCATCACCGGCAGGCAGCTGTACCAGCTGATGGAGGGCGTGTATGCGCCGCAGCGGTTTGGCAACAACGCAGGGCTTTTGATCTCGGGCTTTCATGCCCGGCTGGACCACACCCGGCCCTCCCCGCACAAGGTGCAGGCACTGTGCCTGCCAGACGGCACGCCCATTGGCCCCGAGGATGAATTTACGGTGGCCACCAGCGCCTATATGGCCTCCGGTGGGAACGACACGTCTTTCGTGGCCTCGGCCATCCGGTGGAACAACACCCACATCCGTTACCACGATGCGGTGGCCGCCTGGGCGCGGCGCCAGGGCACCCTTTGCGTGCCCGATTACCCGCGCCTGCAGGAAACCGGCACCCCGGAAAACAACAACGCGCCGTTTTAGCCGGGGCCGGGCGGGCAGGGCTGCCCATGCTGCAATGAAACAAGGCACCCCCGCGGCGGCCCATGGGCCCGCCGCGGGGGTTTTGTGCGCCAGGGTGTGTACAGGGGGGCACGCAACACAGCCTGTGATGCCCCATTTTGCTGTACGCCGGCCGTTTGCTGTGCTATAATGGAAACAGCGAACCAAAAGGGGAGAACATGCAATGAAAATTATGGCTGTAGATTACGGCGACGCGCGCACCGGCCTTGCCGTCTGCGACCGCACCGAGTTTCTGGCAAGCCCGGTGGGCACCATAGAGGAAAAGAGCTTTGCCAAAGTGGCGGAGAAAATTGTGTACGCCACGCGGGAATTTGACGTGGGCATGGTGGTGATTGGCCTGCCGAAGAACATGGACGGCACCGAGGGCGCCCGCGCAGAGAAAAGCCGCAAGCTGGCAGACACGCTGCGCGCCATCCTTCCCATTCCGGTGGAATTGTGGGACGAGCGCCAAACCACCATTGCCGCGGCCAACATCCTTTCCGAAAACGGCACATACGGCAAAAAGCGAAAAAAAGTGCTGGATTCCGTGGCGGCCACGGTCATTTTAGAAAGCTATTTGGCGTTTCGAAAAAACAGCGGCAAACACGATTGAGCGGCGCGCTGTTGCGCCGGGGCAAAAAAGGGCGTGCGGTTTTGCAAAACCGCACGCCTTTTTTGCCGGCATGCCCCGCCGCGGGGCATGCCGCAGGTCAGCCATCCTGCTGTTCCAACAGGGCCAGTATTTTTTTGGCCGCGTCGTCTATCAATTCGCCCAGCGGCTTCGGCGCCAGGCCCGCCACCTGCACGCCGCATTTGGCGGCAGGCACCAGCACCTTGACGGCGGGGCTTTGCGCAATGGCCGCAGCCATGGCGGGGGTGCACTCGCCCAGCATGCTGTTGGCCATAACAAGGCCCAGGGGCCCGGCAATCACCTGGGCGCGCGCGGCGTTTACCGCGGCGGCATTTTCGCCGGTGGCCCCGGCGCTGGCCCCCGCCTTCAGCATGGCCGAGGTGGCAAGCGCGTTTGTGCCCACGGCAAGCACCTCGCCGGTGTACCCCTTGGCGCGCAGGGCCTCAATGATGGCCCTGCCAAAGCCGCCGCCCTGGCCGTCTATCACAACAAGTTTCAATTTCGTTTCCCCTTTCTGCGGCACGCCGCGCCGCCTCACATCAAAGGTGCAAACAGCCGCAGGAACATCTGTGCCAGCCATTTGTACAGCGGCACACGGCGGATATCCTCGGCAGTCACCTCGTGGCACACGGCCATGGTGGCCTCAAAATCTTCCTTAACCCGGTTTACAATCTGCCCGCCAAAAAACTGGCAGCAGTTTTCATAGTGCAGGTATAAGCTGCGGTAATCGGTGTTGGCGCTGCCCACAATGGCCAGCTTGCCGTCCGATACAAACATCTTTGCGTGCACAAAGCCGGGTGTATATTCATAGATGCGCACGCCCGCGCGCAGAAGCTCCGGGTAGTAGCTTTGCGTCACATAGTACACATAGGGCTTGTCCGGAATGCCGGGCGTGATGATGCGCACGTCCACGCCGCTTTTGGCCGAAAGGCACAGCTCGGTGGTCATTTCATTGTCCAAAATAAGGTAGGGCGTCATCAGGTAGACATAGTGCTGTGCGTGGCGCAGCACGTTGAAATAGGCGTTTTCCGCCACGTTTTCGCTGTCCAGCGGGGAGTCGCAGTAGGGCTGCACAAAACCCTCGCTGGCGGGGTAAGCGCTTTCGGGCAAATAATCCAGATACTGGGTGCGCGTTTCGGCCACATAATCCCACATTTTCAAAAAAGTAACCGTCAGGCTGAACACGGCGGGCCCCTGCAGCATAAAGCCGGTGTCTTTCCATACGCCAAAGCGCTTTTTGCGGTTGATATATTCGTCGGCAAAGTTCATGCCGCCGGTAAAGCCCACCTCGCCGTCTATGACGGTGATTTTGCGGTGGTCGCGGTGGTTCAGCAGCTTATAATCGGACGGGTGCCACGAAAAGCGGAAGGGGCTTACGGCAAAGCACTGAATGCCCTGCGCGCGCAGGGTTTCTGCATAATTGGGGGGCAGGGTGAACAGGCAGCCGAACCCGTCGTACAGCACGCGCACATCCACGCCCTCTTTTGCCTTTTGGCGCAGAATTTCCAGCGTGCGGCCCCACATCTCGCCGTCCTGCACAATAAAGTATTCCATAAAGATGTAATGGCGCGCCGCCTTCAGCTTTTCCAGAAAACGGGGGAAAAAATCTTGCCCAAAGGGGTAATATTCCACCTGGGTGCTTTGGTACAGCGGGGCGGCGGCGTTGCGCGCCAGATATTCCATATGGGGGCGGTATTCCGGGTATTGGCTGCAAAAGGCGCGCGTTACGGCTTCATCCTGCCGCATAATTTTGCTAACCCGGTGCTCGATGCGCAGAAAATCTTCCGCCTTTTTCGGCTTAATGCCGTGGCTGCCCCACAACAGGTAGAACAGCGCGCCAGACATGGGCATCGTCACCACAATCAAAAGCCACATGATGCGGTAGGCGGGGTTGGTGTTCGTCCGCTCCAAAACGGCCATCATCACCATCACCACCACAATGGTAATCAGCAGGTAGGCCACGCCGCCCACACGGCTGAATGTGACCATAAGGGCAACAAACAGCGCAATTTGCAGCAAAATCATGACCCCGAAGAAGAACGAGCGGGACATCAGAAATTTTAAAATACGGCGCATGCTGCAGCCCTCCTTTCCGCAAGAAAACCCTGTTACAATATAGCATATTTTGCCCAAAAAGAAAAGCAAAAGGCCCGGGCACCCGGCCCTTTTCCGGCCCCTGGCGGGCAAGCTGGTGCTCAGCGCGCCTGCCGGTTGGAAAAGCAAAGGGGAAACGCCAGGAAGGCCGGGGCACGGCTTGCCTTTTCTATGGCCGCTCCGCTATAATAATGGGGAGTGCAAAAGCAGCGCAAAACGCGCCGCTTTGCCCGGTGTGCGGGCCCGGGAGCCCGGCTGCAGCCCGGGCGGCCGGGCAAAGCGGCAGGGCTGCTTTGCGGAATGCGCCGGCCCCGGGCGGCGCGGTGTGGAGGAAGAACAATGCGTGCGGTTACTTTTCTGACGAAAAAACAGGTGCGGCTGTGTTACCCGCAGCTTCGCTTTGCGGCGGTGTTGTATGCCGCCGTGCCGGTGGCGGTGTTTTTGCTGGGCTGGCTGAAACTGTATTGGGGCATTCCGGCCGCAGCGCTGCTGGCGGCGGGGGTGCTTGGCTTGCGCCCCGGCAGAAAAGAGCCTTCGGCGGCAGCCGCAGAAAAGGCGGCTTGCGTGCCGGTGTGGGCGCTGGCTGTGGTGCTTGTGTTTGCGCTTGCCTGGTGCTTTCTGGGCGGGCAGGGCGGCTATTTTTACCAGAACAGCGATTTCGCAAACCGCAACGGCGTTTTGCACGACCTTGTGAACTACCCCTGGCCGGTGTATTACCAAAGCGACAGCGGCGGCTTTGGCAACCACGGCAACCCCTTTGCCCTGGTGTATTACATTTGCCATTGGCTGCTTCCGGCCCTGGCGGGCAAGCTGGTGCTGGCGGTGACGGGCGCCGCGGGCGCGGCATGGCTGGCGGCCAATTTTGCGCTGTTTGTGTGGACGGGCCTTGGCGTGTTTCTGGTGTTCTGCCTGCTTGCGGTTACGCTTCGCCCACAAAGCTGGGCGGCGCTGCTGGCGGTGTGCGTGGGGTTTATGGCCTTCAGCGGGCTGGACATTGTGGGCACAGTGTGGATGCACCAGGACGTCGGCTTTCACATTGAGCGCTGGGCGGGTGTGAATGAGTACAGCTCTATGACCACCTGCCTGTTCTGGGTGTTCAACCAGACGGTGGTGCCGTGGCTGATGACGCTGTGCGTGCTGAACGAAAAGCGTGTGGAACATTATGCGCTGCTGGGCCTTTTGGCGCTGCCGTTCGGGCCGCTGCCCTTTGTGGGCCTTGCTGTAATGTGCCTGGGCCTTGGTGCGGTGCGCCTTGTGCAAAGCGCGCGGGCAGGCACCCTGCCCGCATTCTGGCGCGAGGTGTTCTCGCGCCAGAACCTGCTTGTGCTGGCGGCCATTCTTCCGGTGTTCTTCCTTTATTTTTCCGCCAATGCGGCCACCACTATGCAGGAAGGGCGCTTTTGCTTTTACCTTTCCGGCCAGGAAAATATCCAGACAGGCAAAGAGCTGTTCGAGCTGGTGCGCTTTTATATGCTGGAGTGCGGCGTTTACCTGGCCCTTGTCTGGCGCGATTATAAAAAGGTGCCGCTGTTCTACCTCACCGCGGCCAGCCTGATGGTGTACCCCTTGTTCCGCATGGGGGCCTCCGGCACGGGAGATTTCACCATGCGCGCCTCCATTCCGGCGCTGCTGGTGCTGGCCTGCATGGTGCTGGGCAGCCTTGTGCGGCACTGCAATGTGTTCCGCGCAGGGAAGCTGTGGGAGAAGGTGTGGTACCTTGCGCTGCTGGGCGTTTTGTGCGTGGGCGCGGTGACGCCGCTGGTAGAGCTGTGGCACGGCCTGATTGTGGTGTGGAACGCCGGCCATTTCGGCATTGCATACGACCCCTACGGCACAGTGAACCATGTGGAAAATGTCTACATCAACAATTTTGTGGCCTGGTATTTGCAGGCAAGCCCCTTCTTTCGGTTTTTGGCGCGGTAAACCAAAAGATAAAGCGGCCCGCCCCGGCGTTTCAGCCGGGCGGGCCGCCTTTGTTTTGTGCATTTGTTTAAAAGCCAAGCGCCTCGGCCACCAAAATGACGCGGATGCGCCCTTTTTGGCGCTGCTGGCGCAGCACCAGATAATCGCAGCAGATGCGCGCCGGGCTTTGGCAGTTGGCGCACACGCCCGTCTGCGCGCAGGGCGTCTTGCAGGCAAGGCGCTGTGCGTTGGCCGGGGCGGCCATGGTCTCCAGCCGGTGCTGGGCCTCGGCAAGGTCTTTCACCAGCTTGTTATAGCCGGCCACCAGCGCCACGTTGCGCGGGCCAAAGGCAAGCGCGGCAATGCGGTTGGCAATGCCGTCCACATTGAAAATTTCACCGCTGTCTGTAATGGCGTTGGCGCTGCACAAAAACCAATCGGCAGAAAAGTGCGCGCGCGTCACTTCCTCCCGCTCTTCCGGCGTGAGGCCCGGCGCATTCCGGTTCAGATATTTTACTTTGCCGCTGTTCAAAAACTGTTCCACACCGCACTCTGCCAGCGTAACAGAGCCGCCGGTGCCCACGGAAGAACCCGGCGCAATCCACTGTTCCAGCAGGGGCAGCACCTCTGCCGCGCTGTCCACGCAAATGGCCTCCATGTTGTTTTTTCGCAGCGCCTGGGCCGTGCGCTCCATGCGCTGGCGAATGACGTTTTCTGCCGCTTGATGCATCCTTTACCGCCTCCAATTCAAAACTTTCCATAAGGCCCCGGCGCCCACGTTGCACAGGCGCGGGGGCTTTTCTTTATCATAGCACAAACCGCATTTTTTGAAAGGGGGGCGCGCGCCCGGTTTAAAAATTTTTCGCCTGTGCGGCAGGCGCCTGCAGGCCGCGCAGCAGCGCGTCCAGCGCCGCCCGCGCCAAAACATGCGCGTCCACGCCGTATTTCATAGAGACATACGGGCCGTCCTTTGCAAAAAAGGCAAGCACAGCCAGTGCGCTGTACATCAGCGACGCGCAGGCCGGCACGGGCTCCAGGTCTGCGCGCACGCTGCCGTCGTGAAAATTGGCCGCCAGCAACTGCACTGTGTCGCCAGAACCGAAATCGCCGGGGTCGAACACCTTTTCATAAATGCCGTGGGCCCCGGGCGCAGTGCCCGGCTGGTAGGCGCTGTCAAACACGCGCAAAAACAGAAAGACGCCGGGGTCCCGCTCGAATTCCGCGTAAAGAAAGTTGCAAAAGGCGGTAAGGCGCTCCAGCGTGGTCAGGCGCCGGCCGCCCAAAAGCGCCCGCAGGTTTTCGCCATACTGCCGCATCCGAAGGTGGTGAATTTCCCACAAAATGCGCTCTTTGCTGTTGAAATAGCGGTAAAGGGTGGCGCGGGTGATGCCGCAGGCCTGGGCAATCTGCGTAAGCGTCACGTCCTCCAGCCCCCTGGTGATGAAAAGCCGCTGCGCTGTGTCCAGAATGCGCTGCACCTGCACCTGCCGGTGGCGCCGGTATTGTGTGGCCTGTTCCATTTGCATGCCTCCTTGCTGTTTCCTGTGCCCATGCTGCATTGTAGCAAAGCTATCCCAAAGAAAATTCAACACAGCGTAAAAAATAAGCAAAAGAGGGGGCGAAGTGTCTTATTTGATACGGGTTTAAAGAACTGTCGCAAGCATTTTACGAGCCTTATACAGACTTTCAGGCCCCCAGACGCAATAATAAAAAGCGTTGAGGGACACCGGGCACAAGCCCGGCCGGAAAGGAGCAAAGGGAATGCAAACCGAATTTTGCAAAACTGTTTTGATTCGCCCCGAACAAAAGGGCACTTGTGTGGACGTGAACTTCCCGGTGGCGGAAAACACGCGCTCTGTCACCATGCAGGTAGAATACCCTATGGAATTTCCCAAATGCGTGATACAGCCTTCGCTGTATGGCCCCAACGGCCTGCGGGGCTGCTGTGCCGTGCAGAAAACAGGGTGCACGGTAAGCGCCGAATTTGCCTCGCCCGGCTTTTGCGCGGCGCCCATCGAGGCGGGCCAGTGGCGCGTGGCGCTGTCTGTGGCGGCTATCCAGCAGGCGACAGAGGTGAAGGTGTGTGTCACCACACAGCCGGAGGCCCCCGCCTGGTATAAGGCCGACCTGCACATGCATGGCCGCCACAGCGACGGCGGTTATACGGAAGAAGAGACCATCGAGCTGTGCCGCGCCGCCGGGCTGCAGGTGATTGCCCTGACAGACCATAACAGCGTAACGCAAAATGTGTTTCAAAAGACAGAAGAGGGCATTTTGCGCATCCCGGGCTACGAGTGGACCACACGCCTTGGCCACTGCAATTTTCTGGGGGTGGAGCGCCCGGTGAAAGACTTTGCGGCCGCCGGGCCGCAGCAGGCGGTGGAAAGGCTGGAAGAGGCGCGCGAAAACGGCGCCCTGATTATCCTCAACCACCCGGGCGACCGCCTTGGCGGGTGGAAGGTTGGCACAGAGGGCGTGCCCTTCGACGGGTATGAAGTGTGGAACGGCCCCTGGCGCGACACCAACGACAATTCCCTGGCGCTGTGGCAAGAGATGCTGGCGCAGGGGCGCAAGGTTCCCGCCGTGGGCGGCAGCGACACGCATCAGATTATTTCGCTCACCAGGCACGGCCACCCCTGCAACCACATTTTTTGCAGCCGTTTCGAGTTGCCCGCCGTGCTGGACGCAATTCGGGCAGGGCACTGCTACATCACGCGCACGCCGGGCGACGGGCCGGCGGAACTGACCGTGAACGGCACCATGATAGGCGGCACGGCCGCCCCGGCGCAGCAGTATACGCTGCAGTTTGACGTGCAGGGCCTTGTGTGCGGCGATGAAATTTTGCTTGTGAATGAAAACGGGCTGTTTCGCAAATGGCAGGCCAGCGTCAGCCGGGAACGGCGCACGCTGGAAGTGCCCGAGGCGCTGTTCTACCGCCTGGAAGTGCGCAGAACCTTCCCGCGGGGCAGCCAGCCCGTGCTGCTTACCAACCCGGTTTACTTAAAATAAATGAAAGAAAAGGAGAAAACCATGAAAGCCAAACGGATCTTTGCCCTTGTTCTTGCCGCTGTTTTGGTGCTCAGCCTGCTCACAGGCTGCGGCGGCCAGCAGGCCCCTGCCGCTTCCGGCAGCACAGCTTCCGCCTCTGCCGGGTCCGGCGAGCCCGTCCACGTCACATTCTGGCATGCCATGAACACGGACGTCATCACCAACATCGTAGATGAATTCAACCAGTCGCAGGATGAAGTATATGTCGAGTGCATCTACCAGGGCTCTTACGGGGATGTGCTGAACAATTTCCGCATGGCCATGGCCGCAGGCGGGCAGGACGCGCCGGACATTGTGCAGGTGTACGAGGGCGGCAGCGCGTTCATGATTGAAAGCGGCTATGCCACGCCCGTGCAAACTTATATTGACGAAGAACAGTTCGATATGTCCGATATTCTGCCCATCATTCGCAATTATTACACCTACAATGGCACCATGTATTCCATGCCATTCAACTCGTCCAACGCGGTGCTGTATTACAACAAGGATATGTTCCGCGCTGCCGGGCTGGACCCGGACACCCCGCCCGCCACGTTTGCCGAGATGGGCGAATATGCCAAGGCGCTGCAAACAGACGAAGTGGCCGGCGTGGCCCTGCCCATCGACTGCTCTTTGTTCGAGTTCAATATGGTGAATATCGGCAAGGAAATTGTAGATAACGGCAACGGGCGCACGGCCCGCGCCACCCGCGCGGTGTTCAGTGAAAACGGCGGCGGCCTGGAGGTGTTCGAGGCGTATAACGAGCTGTACCAGACGGGCGCCACGTCCGACTTTGGCTCCGATTCCCTGCAGGCGTTCATGGGCCAGAAAACGGCCATGACCATCTCTTCCTCTTCGCTGATTTCAACCGTGGCCAAAACCGTGGGCGAAAACTTTGAGGTGGGCGTGGCCCCCATGCCGCTGATAGACCCGCAGACAGACTGCGGCATCCCCGTGGGCGGCGGCACCCTGTGGCTGGCCAACAGGGGCGAGCCGGAAAAGGAACGGGCGGCCTTTGAGTTCTTGAAATATATGATTCAGCCAGAGCCGCAGGCCGAATGGCACATGGCCACAGGCTATTATGCCATCAACCAGAAAGCTTACGAGCTGGACAGCGTCAAGCAGTTCTACGAGGAAAACCCGCTGTTTGAAGTGGCGGTGGAACAAATTATGAACTCCAACACAGATGCCGTGGGCCCCGTGTATGCCACCAATATGGAGGCGCGCACCAAAATACAGGACCACTGGCGCGCCATGATGGAACAGCGGGAGACGCCGGAACAGGCCATTTCTGCCGCCGAGGCCGAAGTGACGCAGCTGATTGAGCAATACAACGCCACCAACCCGCTGGCCTGAGGGGAGAAACGCGGATGGAAACAATAAAAGCCGGCCTGCGCCCGGCGCGCGCCGCCTGTGCGGCGCGCGGCGCGCGGCCAAAACTGGGCGCGCTGCTGCGGCGGCACGAAAAAAGACTTTTGGGCATCCTCTTCATCCTGCCGGCCCTGTGCCTGCTGTGGCAGTTTTCATACGGCGCTTTTCTGCAAACTGTCTGGAACAGCGTGCATCTGACGAACATTCAGGGCCAGGCGGTCTCGTTCTGCGGGCTGGAGCTGTACCGCACATTGCTTACCAGCGGCGAGTTTTGGAACAGCTGCTTTGTCTCGGTGAAATTCGTTTTGATGACCGTGTTTCCCTCGCTTGCCATTGCCCTGCTGCTTGCGGCGCTGTGCCGCAAGCGGCTGCCGGGCGGAAAGCTGGTGGAAATTCTGTTTTCCATGCCGGTGGCCGTCTCGTCCACTTGTGTCACCATGGTGTTCATGACCATGCTGGAGCCCAGCATGGGCCTTATTAACCAACTGCTGGGGCTGGATGTCAAATGGTACCTGGACAGCGGCCTGGCCCTTTTCTGCGTGGCGCTGGTGGTGAACTGGAACCTCATTGCCATGGATTTCATCTTTCTTGGCGCGGCCATGCGCGCCGTGCCGGCCAGCTATTATGAAAGTGCCTCGCTGGACGGGGCGGACGGCTGGAAGGTGTTTTGGAACATTACGCTGCCCAGCATTTCACCCACGGTGTTCTTTTTGCTGGTCATCAACATCCTGCAGGCGTTTCAGGCCTTTGGGCCCATCAACATCATGACGGGCGGCGGGCCGTCCGGCGCCACGGACGTGCTGTCTTATTCCATTTACCGGGATGCGTTTGTCAATTACCAGTTCAGCCCGGCGGCCGCAAAATCGGTTTTGCTGTTCCTTATTCTGCTGGGCGTCACGGTGTTTCAGATGAAAAATGAGAAAAAGAGGGTGTTTTACCAGTGAGCATTTCGCCTGCGTTCAAACAGCTGCGGCAAAACGGGCTGCGCATGCTGCTGGTGGCTGTGCTGGCCGCGCTTTACCTCTTTCCGCTGGTGCGCATTTTCAGCATGAGCTTTATGAGCGCCTCCGAGCTGTACGCCTCGGCCCCGTCCATTTTCCCAAAAGCGTTCACGCTGGAAAATTACCGCAGCATTTTTCAGGGCAATATTCCAATCTTCACATTTTTGAAAAACACGGTGATTATGGCGCTGCTTATCACAGCGGTGCAGCTTGCGGTGTCCAGCATCACCGCATACGCCCTCACGGGGCTGGATGTGCCCTGCAAAAACCTTATTTTTATTCTGATTTTGGGCGGCATGATGATTCCTTTTGAATCGACCATGCTGGCAAATTACCTGTTTGTGGCCCAAAACGGGCTGCGCAACCAATATCTTGGGCTGATTCTGCCGTTTCTGCTCTCTCCGGCCGGAATTTTTCTGATGCGCCAGCAGTTCAAATCCATCCCCAAAGAAATTTATGACGCCGCCGCCATAGACGGGTGCGGGCCGGTGCGCCTGTTTCTGCGGCTGCTGCTGCCCATGTCCGGCAATGCGCTGGCCTCGCTGGCAATTTTGTCGATGATCACGGCCTGGAACCAGTATATCTGGCCGCTGCTGGTCACCGATAAAAACGAAATGCGCACCGTGCAGGTGGGCATCTCGATGCTGCAGGGGCTGGAATTTTCCGACTATACGCTGGTGATGGCGGGCATTGTGCTGGTGCTTTTGCCCTGCGTGCTGATTTTTGTGGTGGGGTTCCGCTTTTTTATCGCCGGCATCACAGAGGGTGCTGTGAAAGGCTAAGCGGGCCTGTGCAGGGCCGCAAAACGCAAAACAGCGGCGCGCCGTTTTCTGCGGTGCGCCGCTGCATGTTTTATCCCTTTTCCGTTTGCCGCGGGCGCCTGCCGCCCTGCGGCTTTTTCTTTTTTTTCTTCACAGAAAAGCCAAAACTGCCTATTTTGCGCCCCAGCGAGAAATATTCGCCGTGCGCATAGGCGCAAAGCCCTGCCCTGGCAAGGCACAGGCGGCCGTTTGCGTCAATCAGTTCTTCGTCCACCTGCACGCTGATAATGTCCGCCAGAAACATGTCGTGCGTGCCAAGCGGCACAATGTCCGTCACACGGCAGGCCAGGCAAAGCGGGCTTTCGGCAATGGCGGGCGCGGCAAAGCCGGGCACGGCCTCGGGCGTGAGGCGGGCGGCCGCCAGCTTGTTTTCGCTGCGGCCGCTTCTTACGCCGCAGTAGTCTACCGCGCGCACAAGCGCCGCTGTGGGCAGGTTGATGATGAACTCGCCGCTTGCTTTAATAAGGCCATGGCTGTAGCGCTCGGGCCGCACGGAGATATAGGTTTTGGGCGGCTGAGAATTCAAAATGCCCGTCCAGGCAATGGCAAGGGCGTTGGGCGCTTCCAGCGTGCCGCAGCTCACCAGCGCGGGCGGCACGGGCGCCAGCAGCGTGGCGCCCTTCCATTCTGTTTTCGGCATAAAATTTTCCTCCTTCCGGGAAAGAGAGGCCGGGGCCCGTAAAAGGCCCCGGCCTGTTTTTTGTTTTGCGGCCGCGGCCGCGGGGCAGCCCGGCCGGAAAGCAGCCGGGCTGCTTTTTATTTTTCCTGTTTGTCAAAAGTGGTTTCGCTGATGATGAAGCGCGGGCGCTGCTTTGTCTCGTTGTAAATTTTGCCAATGTATTCGCCAATCACGCCCAGGCAGAGAAGCTGCACGCCGCCCATGAAGAAAATGGCGCACAGCATGCTGGCCCAGCCGGACACCGTGGCGCCCAGCAGCTTGGTAAGCAGCACCCAAATGATGCCGATGAAGCTGGCCAGGCTGATGAAGAAGCCCAGCCCGGTGATGAGGCGGATGGGCTTTACCGAAAGGCTGGTGATGCCGTCAAAGGCAAAGTTCAGCATTTTTTTCAGCGGGTAATGGCTCTCGCCGGCAATGCGCTCGGCGCGCTCGTAATATACGCTGGAGCTGCGGTAGCCCACCAGGGGCACAAGGCCGCGCAAAAACAGGTTTACCTCGCGGAACTGCGCCAGCCCCTCCAGCGCGCGCTTGCTCATCAGGCGGTAATCGGCGTGGTTATACACCGTGTTTGCGCCCAGCGCGTTCATCACCTTATAAAAGCCCTCGGCCGTGGTGCGCTTGAACCAGGTGTCGGTCTCGCGCTTCGAGCGCACGCCGTACACCACGTCGCACCCGGCAAGGTATTCGTCTATCATTTTGTCCATGGCGTTGATGTCGTCCTGCCCGTCGCAGTCAATCGAGATGGTCACGTCCGCCATGTCCTTGGCCGTCATCAGGCCGGCCAGCAGGGCGTTCTGGTGCCCGCGGTTGCGCGAGAGGCAAACGCCCAAAAAGTGCTCGTCCTGCGCGGCCAGCTGCTGAATAATAGCCCAGGTGTTGTCTTTCGAGCCGTCGTTTACAAACATCACGCGGCTTTTTTCGCTCACTTTTCCGGCGGCGGCCAGGCCTTTCACCTTTTCCAGAAACATGCCGCTGGTGACAGGCAGCACTTCCTGCTCGTTATAGCAGGGGATCACGATGTATAAAACCGGTTTTTCCATGGGTATCTCCTTTTTATCCTCTAATTTTGAGCGGGCAAAAAAGCCTCTGCCCGTAATTCACGCAGAAAAGCAAAACAGAACGCGCCATACAGCGCAATGTTGAGCACAGAAAGCGTCTGAATCTCAAGCGGCATGCTGCCCTGGAACAGGAAGGGAATATAGATCATGGTGTCCATGGCGGCCATGCAGGCGGTAAGCGGGGCAAGCCTGCCCGTGGCGGCCGTATACACCACCAGCAGCACAAGCACGGCCAGGCCGTACCGCTCGTGCATGCCGGGCAGGAAAATCAGGCAGGTGTAAAAGCTGAAAATGAACAGCAAAAGCGTGGTGCGCGCGCCAAACTGCGCCTGCCGCGAAATCAGCCACACAGCGGCCATACCCAGCACACCAAAGCAGAACAGCATCATGCCGGCGCGGAAAAAGGGGATGATGTTGCCCTCAATGAACCGGTAGGTGGTGCCGTTCCAATCAAATGTGCTGGCGGCAGCGGAAAGCCAGGTGGCCGCGTTGGGGTAAGTGCTGGCAATGTGCGCCTCGGCCCCCTGGCCCAGATAAATATTGAAGGGACGCCACAATGCCTCGCCCACGTCACCGTGCAAAATAAGGGTGACCACAATGGACGGAATGGCAAAAAACTCCAGCATGGCGGGCATCCACAGAAAATTCAGCACAGAAAACTTCTTTTTCACCACATACAGAATAAGCAGCGCCGGGCAAAGAAACACGGCCTGCAGCTTCAGGCTGAACGCAACGCCCAGCCAAAGAAAGCTGGCCACATATTTTTCTTTGTAGAAAAACAGGGCGCAAAGCAGCAAGAAGGTGACATACATCATGTCGCACTGCGCCCACATGGCGCCGTTCATCACCACAGAGGGCAGAAACAGCACCACAATGCCGGCAGCTGCGGCCGAACGGCGCGCGGCTGCGGCCGTGCGCCCTGCCTGGCGGCACACCTCGTGCGCCAGCAGCGCGGCAGCCGCCGCGCCGATGTAATCGAACAGAATAGAGACAAGCTTGATAGAGACAAGCGGGTTGGGCAGGTAGGAAATGGCGGCCATCAGGGTGCGGTACAGCATGTTGTAATTGCCCACATCGCGCGCAAGGGCACGCCAGCCGCCAAAGCTGCGGAAGTTTTCATACCACACTTCCAGGGCTGCCACATAGTCAATGGAGTGGTATGGAAGCAGAAAATAGCGAAGCGCGGCGGAAACCAGCAAAAGGCACACAATGCCCAGCACGGCAATGTGCTTTTGCACAAAGCACAGCAGCTTCTTTTCCAGGTTCGGCATAAAACGGCCTGCCTCCTTTTGTGTTCAGCGGCGTTTTTCGCCCAAAAACACCACAGCCACGGCGTTGGGGCCCGTGTTGGTGGCCACTGCGGCACCAAGCTCGAAAATCATTTCCGGCGCGTGGCCAAGCTCTTTTTTGCACAGCTTGGCCAGCTGCTTGCAGTTTTCTTTGTCGGTGCCGCCCACCAGGTAAAGCGCGCCCGGCGCAATGCGCTTTTTCACATGCGCCACCAGGGCGGGCATTACGGCGTTGTCGCCGCGCACTTTGGCGGCTGTGGCTGTTTCGCCGTCTATCATGGTGATGATGGGCCGCAGGCCCAGCAATTCGCCCGCAAAGGCCGCCGCGGCCGAGATGCGCCCGCTTTTTTTGATGAACCTCAGCGTGAACACGCTGAGGGCCACCTCCATGCGGGCAAAGGCGTCCTCCAGATATTCCACCACCGTGCGCATATCGGCGCCGCCCGCCAGCTTTTTGGCGGCCTCGCACACAAACCAGCCGTACGTCATGGAATAGGTGTGGCTGTCCACAATGGTGATGTGCATGGGGCAGCCGGGGTGCGCTTCCAGAAAGTTCTGGCGCGCCATCAGCGCGGCGCTGTGCGTGTTCGAGCCGCCCGAATTGATAGAGACATACAGCACATCCTCTATGCCCGCAGCCAGGTAAGCCTCAAACTGCTCTTCAAAGCGCATCATGGTAATTTGCGAGGTTTTGGGGATGTCTGTGCACTTGGTCAGCATGTCGTAATACTGCTCGTTTGTAAAATCCACCCGTTCTACATAGCTTTTGCCGTCCACCGTAATGGTAAACGAGAGGATGTCGATATTATATTTTTTCTGCATCTCGGCAGGGATATCGCATGCGGAATCCGTCAAAACGGCGAATTTTCTCAAACCATTTTCCCCCAATCGTAGTTTCTCAGCCTGCCCTCGCACAAAAGGTCGGGAAAGCCGTGCTGCCGCAGGGCCTCATACACGCCCACGGCCACGGAATTTGAAAGGTTCAGGCTGCGCGCCGCCTGCCGCATGGGCAAGCGGACGCACGTCTCTTCATTGGCATATAAAAGCGCCTCGGGCAGGCCCGCATCTTCGCGGCCGAACACAAGGTAGGCGCCGTCCGGGTAGGCCACGTCGCAGTAGCGCCGGCGCGCCTTGGTGCTGAAATAGAAAAACGGGCCGCTGTTGCGGGCAAAAAATTCATCCAGGCCGCTATACAGGGTGATGTCCAGCAGGTGCCAGTAATCCAGCCCGGCGCGCTTCAGCTTTTTGTCTTCAATGGCAAAGCCCATGGGCCCCACCAGGTGCAGCCGCGCGCCCGTGGCGGCGCAGGTGCGTGCAATGTTGCCGGTGTTCTGCGGAATTTGCGGCTCCACCAGCACGATGTTCAGTTGCTTCAAAGCTCACGCTTCCTTTTTGTGCATATACGCATATAGTATACCATGCTGTGCGCCGAATGGGAACGGGGCACAAGGAAAAATTTGTTTTGCAAGTTTTGCCCCTGCGCGGGGGATAGTAACCCCATACAAAGCCCGAAAGGAGGGGTGTGGGATGAACCGAAACACGAAGAATATGGCCAAGGGCGCCGCGCTGGGCGTTATGGCCGGCACAGCGGTGGGCGCCATTGGCGCGTATGCCGCCCAGAAAAGCCCGAAGGAATGGAAAAAGACAATGAAAAAGGCCGCGCACACAGCCGAAAAAGCGCTGGACAGCGTGGACAAAATGCTGCAAAGCTTTTAAAAAACGCCAAAGGGCCCGCCGCAGCCTGCACCCGGAAGGGGCAGGCCGCGGCGGGCCCTGTTTTTTTTTGCAAAGTGTGCGGCAGCGCTTACACCACGCGCACACGCACCACGTCCGGCAGTTGGGCAATGCCGCGGGCCATCTGCTCGTCGGCCGGGCCAGAGAGGTCCAGCATGGTGTAGGCCCACTGGCCTTTCGATTTGTTGGCCATGTTCTCGATGTTCAGCTTTGCCGCCGTGGCCGCCTGGGTGATGCCCGCCAGAATGCCGGGCACGTTGCGGTGGATCACGCACACGCGCGCGGCCCCTGTGCGCGGCATAGAGACGGCGGGGAAGTTTACGCTGTTGGCAATGTTGCCGTCCAGCAGGTAATCGCGCAGCTGGCGCGCGGCCATCACAGCGCAGTTTTCCTCGCTTTCCGGCGTGGAGGCCCCCAGGTGCGGAATGCACACACAGCCCGGCAGGGCCAGCGTTTCCGGGGTGGGAAAATCGGTTACATAGCGTGCACAGCGCCCGCTTTCCAGCGCCTGGGCCAGCGCCGGGGCGCTGGCCAGCTCTGCGCGGGCAAAGTTTAAAATGCGCACGCCCTGCTTCATCTGGGCAAAGGCCGCGGTGTCCAGCATGCCCATGGTGTCTTTGGTGGCAGGCAGGTGCAGGGTGATGTAATCGCTTTGGTTGTAAAGCTGGCTCAGCGAGGTGCAGTGGTGCACATGGCGCGAAAGGCTCCAGGCGGCGTCAATCGAGAGGTATGGGTCGTACCCCAGCACGTTCATGCCAAGGTGCACCGCCAGGTTTGCCACGCGCACGCCAATGGCCCCAAGGCCCACCACGCCCAGCGTTTTGCCCAGCAGCTCTGGCCCGGCAAACTGGCTTTTGCCCTTTTCCACCTGTTTGGCGGCGTCAGCCTCGCCCGCCAGCGTTTTGGCCCAGGCAATGCCCCCGGCCACATCGCGGCTTGCCAGCACAAGGCCGGCCAGCACAAGCTCCATCACGGCGTTGGCGTTGGCGCCCGGCGTGTTGAACACCACAATGCCCTTTTCGCTGCACGCGGGCACAGGGATATTGTTCACCCCCGCCCCGGCGCGGGCAATGGCCAGCAGCCCTTCCGGCAGGGGCGTGTCGTGCATGGCGGCGCTGCGCACCAGAATGCCCTGCACATCGCTTTCGGCCCCGCTGTTTACGGCAAACTGCTGCGCGGGCAGTTCGGCCAGGCCTTTTGGGGCAATGTTGTTCCGTGTTTGAATGAAATACATCTCGGCTTCCCCCTCTGTTAGATATGCTGTGCTTCAAACTTCTGCATGAACGCCACCAGGGCCTGCACGCCCTCCAGGGGCATGGCATTGTAAATAGAGGCGCGCATGCCGCCCACGCTGCGGTGGCCCTTCAGGTTCACAAGGCCGTTTTGGGCGGCCTCGGCACAGAAGGCTTTGTCCAGTTCGGGCGAGGGGGAGGTGAAAGTGACGTTCATCATGCTGCGAAACGGCTTTTCCACCGGGTTTTTGAAAAAGCGGGAGGCATCCAGATAGTCATACAGCAGCGCGGCCTTTTCCTCGTTGCGGCGCTGCATGGCGGCCAGGCCGCCCACCTCGTTTCCCAGCCATTCCAGCACAAGGCCCATCATGTAGATGCAAAAGCACGGCGGCGTGTTGTACATGCTGTTTGCGCCAATGACGGTGGCATAATCCAGCATGGCGGGCGTGGCCGGCCGGGCGTGGCCAATCAGGTCTTCCCGCACAATCACCACCGCCATGCCCGCGGGGGCCACGTTTTTCTGCACGCCAAAATAGATAAGGCCATATTGCGATACATCCACCGGCTCGCTGAGGATGCAGCTGGACATATCTGCCACCAGCGGCAGCGCGCCCGTGGCCGGCAGCGCGGGCCAGCGCGTGCCGTAAATGGTGTTGTTCTGGCAAATGTGCACATAGCTTGCGCCAGGGGTGAACTTCAGCGCGGCAGCATCCGGGATATAGGTGAAGTTTTTGTCTTTCGAAGAGGCAATGATGTTCACGGTGCCGTATTTTTCCGCCTCTTTGGCGGCCTTGCCGGAAAACTGGCCCGTGACAATATAATCTGCGCTGCCCGTGCCCATCAGGTTCAGCGGCACGGCGGCAAACTGGGTGGAGGCGCCGCCCTGGAAAAAGCCCACCTTGTAATTTTCCGGCACGTTCAGCACGCGGCGCAAAGCGGCCTCGGTGCCCGCAATAATCTCCTCAAACCAGGAGGAGCGGTGGCTCATCTCCAGCACAGACTGGCCGGAACACCCGTATTCGAGCAGTTCGGCCTGCGCCTTTTGCAAAACGGGCAGCGGAAGCATCGAAGGGCCCGCGCTGAAGTTGAATACTCTTGCCATGGTAAGGTTCCTCCTGTTTTTTATTTCATTTATCGCTTTATAAAAATAAAGTTAATTCATTATAGCACTCCGGCTGCGTGTGCGTCAACAGAGAAGAAGTGTTTTCTGTTCGCGCACAATCTGTTCAAGTTGCACAGGGCGCAGGCATGCGGTATACTAACAACAAACAGGCTTTGCCCTGCGCGCAGGGCATGGCAAAGGGAGGGCGGCATGGCTTACACGGCAAATGAGGCGCGCTACAGCGCCATGCAGTATGCCCGCAGCGGCCGCAGCGGCCTTGCGCTGCCGCGCGTTGCGCTGGGGCTGTGGCACAATTTTGGCTCGCAGGATGTATTTGACACCATGCGTGAAACGCTGTGCGCCGCGTTCGACAGCGGCATCACTTACTTTGACCTTGCAAACAACTATGGCCCTGTGCCGGGCAGCGCAGAGGAAAACTTTGGCCGCATTTTGCACGGCGAGCTGGCCGCCCACCGCGACGAACTTGTTGTTGCCACCAAGGCGGGCTACCGCATGTGGCCCGGCCCCTATGGCAACGGCGGCAGCCGCAAGGCCATGCTGGCCAGCCTGGACCAAAGCCTTGCCCGCATGCGGCTGAGCTATGTGGATATTTTTTATTCGCACCGCATGGACCCGGAAACCCCTTTGGAAGAGACCATGGGCGCGCTGGCCAGCGCCGTGCGGCAGGGCAAGGCGCTGTATGCCGGGCTTTCGAACTATGACGGCGAGACGGCGGCGCGCGCCGCCGCGCTGTTAGAGGCCGGGGGCTGCCCCTTTGTGGTGTGCCAAAACCGCTATTCCATGCTGGACCGCACCGTAGAGCACAATGGCCTGCTGGCCTTTGCGCGCGGGGCGGGCAAGGGGGTGGTGGCCTTCAGCCCGCTGGCACAGGGCCTGCTTTCGGGGCGGTATTTGCACGGCATTCCGCAGGGCAGCCGCATTGCGCGCGGCAACAGCGTGCGCATGACCCCGCAGGCCCTTACGCCCGCCCTGATGCAGGGGCTGGAAAAACTGGGCGCGCTGGCCGCTGCGCGCGGGCAGACGCTGGCGCAGTTTGCCCTTTCGTGGGTGCTTTCGGCGCCGGGCGTCACCAGCGTGCTGGTGGGCGCTTCCAGCGCGGCACAGCTGCGCGAAAACGTTGCCTGCCTTGCGGCCGCGCCGCTTTCGCAGGAAGAGCGCGAGGCCGCGGCCGCCCTTCTGGGCTGAGGCGGTGTGCAAAACATGCCGCTTTTGCGCAAAAACCTTGTGCCAGGTATAACCTTTGGGCAGGGAAGGAGGCAGAAAAGCCATGAGGCACCTTACCGTGGGCGAAATGGCAAAGCTGAACCATATTTCAGAGCAGACACTGCGCTTATACGACAAGCGGGGCCTGCTTTCGCCCAGCTTTCGGGGCCAGAACGGCTACCGCTATTACGACATCAAGCAAAGTGCCGTGCTGGATATCATCCAGTATATGAAAAGCCTTGGCATTTCGCTGAAAGAGATTAAGCATCAGCTGGAAAACCGCGACCTTGGGCGCATTGAGGCCGCCCTGCGCGAAAAGCAGCGCCAGACGGAAGAAGAGATACGCCTTTTGAAATGCCAGCGCCGCGCGCTGGAGCGCACGGTGGAAAGCTTTGCGCGCTGGCGCGCCGCCCCGCCGGACGGCACGGTGCAGATGGAGTATATTGGCGCGCGGCAGATGTATGTGGTGGATTCCGGCGTGAACGTGTATGCCCACGATGTGGAAACGTATGAAGAGATGCTGCGCGATTTGAAGGACGGCCTTGTGAAAGACGGCTTGCCGCAGATATACTTTTGCAACGCGGGCACGCGCATGGCGCAAAGCGATTTTGAGCAGGGCAGGCTGTTTGCCAGCGAAGTGTTTGTGTTTGTGGACAGAGAGTTTGTGCCCGAACAGCTTACCGCCACCGTGCCCGCAGGCAATTACGCCTGCATTTACTGCGACAGCTTTTATAAAGAGCAGGAATATATTGCACGCCTGCGCGCCTATATTCACCAAAGCGGGTGCCGCGTGTGCGGGGATTATTTGTGCGAATCTGTTGCAGATATCCCCGTGGCCGAGCCAAACGCCCGCGGGCTGTACCTTCGGCTTCAGGTGCCCGTGCAGTTTTGCAAGGGCGGCGCGCGGGGGGAACCCGTTGTGCACGGGGCCCAAAGAAATTGTTAAATTTTTATCGAATTGGCCAACTTGACCTTATACCGCATACAACCTTTACACTGAAGGCAAGGGGCGGGCAAGCCCCGCCGAACACGGCGCGCGTGCGCCTGAAAAGAAAGGATGAGACCGGTATGGTGAATTTGGAAAAAGTGCGGGTTGTACAGTATGGCTGCGGCAAAATGAGCAAGTATACGCTGCGCTATTTGTACGAGAAGGGCGCGGAAATTGTGGGCGCCATTGACACCAACCCCGACATTGTGGGCATGGACGTGGGCGATTACGCCCAGCTTGGCATAAAGCTGAACGTACCCATCCGCTCGGACGCGGACGCCGTGCTGGACGAATGCGACGCCGACATTGCCGTGGTGACGCTGTTCAGCTTCATGGCGGATATGCTGCCGCATCTGGAACGCTGCCTGTCCCGCGGCATCAATGTGGTTACCACCTGTGAAGAGGCCATCTATTCGTGGACAACGGCTGCCGCCATCACCAACCGCCTGGATAAAATGGCGAAAGAGAACAACTGCACCATCACCGGCACCGGCATGCAGGACATTTTCTGGGTGAACATGATAGGCGCCGTGGCAGGCGGTGTGCACAACATCAAAAAAATAGAGGGCGCCGTAAGCTATAATGTGGAAGATTACGGCCTGGCCCTGGCGCAGGCACACGGCGTTGGCCTTACCCCCGAGCAATTTGAAGAAAAAATTGCCCACCCCACCACGCTGGAGCCCGCATATGTGTGGAACTCGAACGAGGCGCTGGCCAACAAGCTGGGCCTTACCATCAAATCAATCAGCCAGAAGTGCGTGCCCTATTTCTATGACAAAGACCTCTGGTGCGGCACCACGGGCGAAACCATCCCCAAGGGCAACTGCATTGGCATGAGCGCCGTTGTCACCACCGAGACGTTCCAGGGCATCACCATTGAAACGCAGTGCATTGGCAAAGTATACGGCCCGGATGACGGCGACATGTGCGATTGGAAAATTATCGGCGAGCCGGACACCGAGTTCCATGTGGTGAAGCCGGACACCCCCGCCCACACCTGCGCCACGCTGGTGAACCGCATCCCCACCATTCTTAACGCCCCGGCGGGCTATATCACCGCCGAAAAGCTGGACGATGTGGAATATCTCACCTGGCCCATGCACATGTACCTGGGCTGATAAAAAGGCGGAATTTTGCCCCCTTCCATTTGCGCGGGGCACAAACTGAAAAGGCCCGGCAATCCTGGCGGATTGCCGGGCCTTTTTGTGTGCGGCGCGCGGAATTGCCCGCCGGGAAACCGGGGCTTTCTAGTGCCAGCGCGCCTTTTGCTGCTTTTGCCTGTATGCGCCCGCGCAACGGAAAACAGGGCCTTTGCCGCAGCATGGCTCTGTGCGGAAAAGCCCTGTTCCCCGTAAGAAAGGAGTAAATGTGTCACTGCGCCCGGCCAAAGCGGGCATAGAGGTATTCGTTCAGCAAATAGATGCCGCCCAGCGCGGCGGCCAGGTAAAAGCAGGCGCCCACCGCGCCGCCGGGCGTTTGAAACATGGCGGCTATGTGAAACAGCGGGTACACGCTAAGCCACTTTGCGCCTGTAAGCCCGCACACGCTTAGCAAAAGCGGCAGGCACAGCGGCAGCGCCGCCGCAAACATGGCCCCGAATGTGCTGCCTGTGCGCTGGCCCAGCGCCAGCACACACCCCGCCATGAAGCGCAGCGCCGCATAGCGCGCGCCCAGCATGAAAAGAATAAGCAGAATAAGCGGAAGCTCCGGCATGGCGGCATAGGCGGGCAGGCTGTACAGCGGCGCAAACGGGCAGCCAAGGCCGTAATCCCGCAGGGCCACCCAAAAGCGCGGCAGCACGCCCAACACCGTCAGCACGCCGCAGGCCAGCGCGGCGGCGCGCAGCTTGCACTTTACTGTGTGGCTGCGCCCCAGCGGCGTGGCGCACACCACGCGCGCCATGCCCGTCTGTTTTTCCATGGCAAACAGCCCGGCAAAGCACACACAGCACAAAAGCGCCGCGGCCAGCGCGTCTGCGGCGTCGCGCGCGTCCGCCACGTCAAACAGGCGCAGCCAGCCTGTGTCGTACACCATCTGGCAGCGCGTAAGCTGTGCGGCGCGCTGGGCCCCGGCCAGCACGCGCTGGTAGGTGCCCATTTCGCGCTGAAGGCTGTCGTAGCCCATCATCAGGGCCGAATATTCCGCCTGCGAAAGGCTGCCCGAGGCCAGCGCACTTTGCAGCTGCACAAGCGGCCGGAACTTTTCGCTCTCCTGTTCCAGCCAGCCCAGCGTTTCGGCCCGCAGGGGGCCCTGCATGTTCTGCATGTAATAGCGATAGTAAATTTCGTCCGCGTCAATATAGCTTTCCGCCTGCACGGCGTCATACACCTGGTAAGCGCCGAACAGGCACAAAATCAGCGCCGCGCCGCCCACGCAGAACAGCTTGAACAGCTCGGCGCCAAAGGGTGTGGCGCCCGCGCGGGCGTGCCGGGCCCAAAAGCGCCGCAAAGGCGCGGGCGCGCGCAGGGCCAGCTTTTGCGCGGCCTGCAGCCTGCCGCGCATGAACACAAGGCAAAACAGCGCGCAAAACACCGTGCAGCACACCACCGCCGTGGCCGCCGTCACCACGGCCAGCGCCAGCGGCTGCCCAAACCAGTATAAGTTGTGGTAACGCCCCAAAAATTCGTTGGTGCGCAACAGGCTTACCAGGTTTGCATATTTCAGCACGTTCCAGCGGCTGGTGGCGGGCACCAGGCTGCGCACCAGCAAATTCAGCGCCAGAAACCCGCCCGCGGCCAGCGCCCCGGTGAACAGCCGCTTTGCCGCCAGCATGGCAAGCATCACCCACGCGCCTGCGGCCAGCGCCGCCGCCCACTTGGTAAGCAAAAACAGCCCAATATACTGCCCCACCGAAAGCGAAAGCGTGGTGCGCATCAGCGCAGGCACAGATTGCACGCTGCGCGAAAGCGGCCCAAGGCCATAGCACGCATGGCAGTAAATAAGGTTTACGCCGTATAAAAGCACCAGCACGGGCGCAAGGCTAAGGGCCAGCGCCGCCAGCTTTGCCAGCGCCGTTTTGCCGCGCCCGGCCTGTGTGCTGCGTATCAGGGCCAAAAGGCCGGTGTCCCGCTCAAAGCGCACCAGCACCGTGGCAAGCAGCAGCATGGCAAACACGGCCACCACGTCTGTCAGGGCAAAATCCAGCGCCGTCATAAGCCCGCGCTGGGGGTAATATTGAATGAGAATGCCCCGCATGCCCTCAAAGGCGCGGGCCGTGGCCTCTATGTTGGCAAGGTCGTACCCGTCGGCACTGTTTGCAAAAATGGAAATGGACGAAAGCTGCTGCGCTTTCTGGGCAATGGAATCCAGAAAGGCGTCATAGCCGGCCACCTCGTCATATTCCAGCACAATGGTTTTTAAAAACGTGTATTCGCGCGGCAGGGTGTCGCCATAGCGCAAATAATTGCCCGCCGCATATTCCTCGTAAAATTCGCTGAACTCCTGCGCATACTGCGCGCGCATATACTCATCCTGCGTGCCGCCGTTCCACGCTTCGGTGCGCAGCACGTTTTCAATGCGGCTCATGGCCTCGGCGCGGCGCAGGCTTTCGTGCAGAAATTCGCCCATCTGCGGCATATCCATGCCCGCAATGTCGGCGCACAGCGCGTGATAGGCCGCCGGGGTGAAAGCGCTGGAGGCGGGCTTTGTGCCCACCCACAAAAGAAACAGGTTGGCCCCCAGCAGCGCGGCCAGCGCCACCAGAAAAAAGCGGCTGCGCCACACCTTGCGCAGCTCGGCCGCAACCAGGCGCGTCATGGTTCATCCTCCCCATATACGGCAAGGTACACGTCTTCCAGCGTTTTGCCGGGCGCGTAGGCCTCTATCAGCTGCGCGGGCGGGGCCTTATCCACCAAAAGGCCGTCTTTCAAAAGCAATATCTCATCTGCCACATGATCTACGTCCGGCACTACATGCGTGGCCACCAGCACAATGCAGTTGTGCGAAAGCTGCTGCAAAATATGGCGCAGGCGCACACGCTCCTTCGGGTCCAGCCCGGCGGTGGGCTCGTCCAATATCAAAAGCTGCGGGCTGCCCAGCAGGGCCGCGGCGGCCAGCAGCCGCTGCTTCATGCCGCCCGAATAGGCGGCCAGCTTTTTTTCCAGCTCTGCCTGCAGGTGCACGGCCCAGGCCACGCGCTGCACCTCGGCGGGCACGGCGGCGCGCGGCAGCTCTTTCAGCGCCGCCATATACTGCAAAAAGCGCTGCCCGGTAAAGCTGTCGTATAAATTCTGCTGCTGCGGCATATAGCCCAGCACAGCGCGGAACTGCCTGCCCAGGCGGCGCACGTCGTGCCCGTTCCACAGCACTTTGCCCTTTGTGGCGGCAAGGTTGCCAATGATAATGTTAATCATGGTGCTTTTGCCCGCGCCATTCGGCCCCAAAAGGCCGTAGAACCCCGGCCCCAGCGTGAACGAAACGCCGCCCAGCGCGCGCTTTTCGCCGTGCCGCCCGCCGTACACCTTCACAAGCCCCTGCACGCACAATTCCTGCATGGCTTTCACCTCCATAGGCAGAATATTCCCCGGCCGCTGGCCGCCTGCGTCCGGCAGGCTCTCGGCTCAAAACAACTTCCCGCGTAATGTTCTTATCTATTTCGGTTGCCCATCCGCTACAAAGAAAGATAAGGGCATTGAGAAGGCCTTTATACAGAAAGGTCAACAGATTGAAATAGCGTGTCATCAAAGGGAATATAATTTGGCACGGAGTTCCAATAATCCTCTTTTTTTATCAGCATATATTCAGTCATAGAAGAATCAACCGTATAAAGAGAACCATCCAGCCCGGTAGCAGACCGAGTTATGTTCATCATTCCCCCATTTACCAGAAAATACTGGTCTGTCTCATCCTGAATGAACACGGGTATCTCTCCCCCTTCGTGTGTAAAGGAAAGAGAGAGCGGCAGCGTTTCCTGCGTAGTCAAATTATAGCTGTAATAGCGTGTATGCTCCCCGGTTGAACTGCTGAACATGATGTGGTTATCACGGATTTCACCCATCAGCATCACAGACGCCGCCGGGGTGGGCTGAGCTTCACCGAATATATTGTCAGTTACGATCCACTCTTTTCCGTTTTGCAGGTTGTGTGCATACAGGCAGGCGCCGCCACTTTTTACAAAATAGACAATCCCTTGCCTTGCTGTGAAAGAAAGCTCGCCCTGCGTCCATGCAAAGCCAGTGTCTGTCAGGCGATTTTCCCGAAGGGAATAGAGCTGCAATTCATATTGCAGGTGGGGAAGCTGGTCTTGAAGATCGTCACCGGCATATTCGGATGAAATCCACGAGCGCTGTAAAACAAGCCCCTCAGGATATACGCCGATGATGTTTCCTTCTCTTTCTTTTCCCAACTGGCATAAGCGTTCCAGCTTATTTTCGTCAAAATTGGTGCGGCATAAAGCAGTATTTGTAATCTGCATGGCATTGGCGTCGTAGTCTAAAAGCAGCAGGTACAGGTTTTGCCCGTCGGCAGCTATGCCGGTATTATAGGAGAGAAGGCACCCCTGCGGCACAGTCAGCTTTTTGCGGCTTGCCGCGTTTGGCTCCATTTGTAATAGAAAACTTGGTGCCCCCTCATAGTTAATATTGGGAATTGGTGATTTCCCATATTTGACAACATAAAGCTTTCCGTTCACTGCCAAGGGAACCGCGCCGCCGAATATGTCTTCCAGCCAGCCGGGGTTTTCCTCATCATTTGTTACAACCATCTGGTCAGACAGGTAAATCAACTGGCGGGTAGCATAGTCGTAGTAAAGCAGCCGCCCGGAATAGTCCCCTGTGTTAGGAAGAATAAAATAGGCGCCGTTTTGGTCTCCGCTGATTTCCGTGCCGAAAATCCCCGCGCCGGATAAAGCCATTTCCATCTCAAGCACAGGGGAATTTTCCGAGCCATAAGCCTCACCCGGCGCCGGGGCAGGTGTTGCATTTGGTGAAGCGCCGTTATTGGAACCGTGACAGGCAGACAGCAGAATGATGCAGCAAAGGAAAACCGAAAATAAAAATTTCCACAACTTCATATTCATAAAATAAAACCGGCATGGTTACAAAGCCTTTTATCCATGTCGCTTCAAACAGAAAATATGTGCGGCTATCAGCTTCGTACAGGCTGGGGCGGCTTCATCGGGGTACTGCTTATGCTGCCGGAAGCGTCCGCGCATGTGTTTTTATGCCGCGCGTGGGAAGAGGGCGCAGGCTGGCCGGGCAGCAGTGTGTGAGGCGGCGCGGAACGCACATTTATCACCAAACGGAAGCCCAGAGGCGGGGAAGCCTTTTGAAACAGACGCGCAGGGAATATCCTGTGTGGCAAAGGACATTTGAATATTCTGCGCAAATACGGGGCGAGCCTGCTGGGAAATAAGCAGATATGAGGCCCCAAAGCCCTGCGGCCGCTGCCCGCCCTGCCGCATCTGGCAAACTGCGGCAGGGCGGGCAGCCATCAGAAGAAGGGTAAAAAAGAAGAAAAGCATTGGAACGCGCCCCAGTGCCAAGGCGGCCCCGCCGGGCCCGCCGCGCACGGGCAGGCGCGGCGGGCGGGGGGCCTAAAAGAAGAGCACGGAAAAAGAAGAAATGCAAAACAAGGGCGCCGCGTTAGGCAAGCTGGGCGCTTTCTACATAAGCCTGGGCTACCATGCGGTAATTTGGGTTTGATGCCAGGTAATCTTCCACACGAATAAACCCTGTTCGGCGGTAGGCCAAATCGTTTTCCGACCCCTCTTTTGCATCTACCAGCAAATCATCGCCAAACTGCGCAATGATGTTAATGGCCTTTTGCGTGGCCATGGAATAATTCGAAAGCGTAATTTCCGTTATTTCTCCCGTGTTCTGGTTTACAGCGTACTGTGTATACAAAAGCTCCATATTTCCGGCATCATCATACTGCTCGGAATACAGATGGTTGACCAAAACATACTCGTTCAGAAAGCCATAGATGAATACATTCCCGCTTGTGAAGGGGACGGTGGTTTTGCGCACAGCAGGCTGGGCGGCAAAATCTTCCACCAAAATTTCTTTGGCGCCGCCCGGGCCAACGCAGCACAAATCACACGAGCTTTCGTCTTCCCGGTAATCGAGGTAATATAAGGCTTCGCCGCTGTACTCTTCATAGTAGGCATTGCCCCGGTAACATAAAAGCTCATGTTCGGGGCCGCCGTCAAAGGGCAGCTCGAAAACCCGGTGCACAGTGGCGTTTTCCATGCGCTCGATGTCGGCCTGCATGTCTTCGGAGGTTTCGTATTCTTCTGTTGTAATGGTTTTCAGAATAAAGCCGGTGTCAGAAACACCGCGCAGAAACAAAGATTTCTGCTGTTCACCTTCTGCCGCTGCTGTGCGGTATAGCTCGCTGCAGGCGCCCGTTTCGATGTCAATTTCAAACAGGCACGGCTGCACCTGCACTTGCCCCTGCCCATTTTCCTGCACGCGGTTTCCGCACAAAGTCAGGCTTTTTTCGCTTGCCGCCGCGCCGTCCTGAAGGGTGATGCCATTTTCCAGCTCACACAGGGTGCGGCGGTTGGTGCCGTTCAAATCCATCATTTCCACCTTGGAAGGCTTCGGGGCCTCATCCGGAAGGGAAATATAGCTGTATACAACCAACAGCTTATCTTCCAGCGCAACAGGAAAAACATAATAGCCGGCAGAATCGATAAAAGATGAGCAGGAAGCGTCGCTGTGTTCGCAGCTTGGGGTGCTGCACAAATATACCTGCTTTTCTGCCGCGTGGTCTGTAAACAAAAGGTTTGAGCGCCCGTTACTCTGCATGATAATTTGGTAAAAGCCGGCGCTGTTGGCGCTGCCGCGTGTAATTACCTCGGGGCTTGCGGCTATCCAGTAATGGTCAGATAATGCCTGTGCACGGGCAGGCGCCGCCGAAGCCTGCGCTGTTTGTCCGCCGGGCTCTGCGCCGCTTTGGGGCACGGAATTCGCGCCCTGCGAAGAGCAGGCGCAAAGCAGGGCGGCGCAGGCCGCAAGCAGGGCACAGAAAAGCAAAGCGCGTTTTGGCATAAAAGGCACCTCCTGCCCATGGCGGCCCCGCCGCACCCGCCGCGCACTGGTGGGCAAGGCGGGCAGGGGGGGCCGAAAGAGTATGAGAAAACAGTGCACAGCACTGCTTTTCCAAAAAGCTGTGCCGCCTTCAGCGGCGGGGGCTATTCACCCAGCGAAGAAATAAGCTGATAGTTGGGCTGAGAAGCGATATAATCGCTTTTTTTCAGCATTGCGTATTGCTCAGTAACATATTCCGAGGTGTAGGTCTGGCCGTCTTGTTCAAACGTATCGGTATGTGTTTTATAATCGCATATCACGCACAGTTCGTCTTTGTATTCACTGGCAATATAAATGGGCCGGTGCTGATACGAATTTTCCAGGTGGATGGGCGTCAACTTGCCGCTGCGAAAATCTACAAGGAACTGCTCTATCACAAAACCATACTGTTCATGCGGCCGGTATGTGTTTATCAGCACATAATCTTCAAAGGTAAAGTCCATCCGGGGTTCCATGTTTTTTTCAAAATCTGGCATCATGGCGCTGCAATCTACAGTGATTTCTTCCCCAGTGGCAAGGCTTTTTCGCGTTACGCTTTTTGTGCCAAAATCCAAGATATAAAGATATCCATTTTCCACCATGGCGCCCTGCTCGGTCAGGCAATATTCATAAATTATGTTTGTTTCGCAGGCCTGTGCAAAATTTTCATTTGGCTGCCAGGTGAAAAACCTTCGGTAAGTTTTGTTATCTTGGTCGTACACCATGTCGGCCACAAGGCTGTTTTCGTATGTGCCGGCAATTAGGCTATTGATGTTTTGCTCGAACTGATACACGCTTTCTACAGTGCCGTCTTTCAGAGAAACACGAATAAACTCGGTTGTTTGCGAAAGCGGCTGTTCGTGCTGTGTGGTTAGGCTAAAATAAAGAAATTCTGTGTCAAAAAGGTAAGGGGGCACCAGCGTTTGGCTGGCCTCAAATTCCACAACAATGTGGCGGTTGCTACCATCCAGTTCCATTGCCTCTATGCGGGGCAGGCTGGTTTCACTGGCACCCGAATAGATCAAAAGCACTGTGTTGCCTGCAAGATAAAGCGAAGGCTGTACCCCGGTGCCGGGGTCAAGTGGAATGTAAGATTTACAGGTGTCGTCATTGTGCAGGCATTCGGGCCGGTTGCATAAAAACAGTTCCTGCCGGGCGGCATAATCTATGTAAGTGATATTGAGAGAATTAGGAAAGACAGATTTTAACAGATAAAAACCGTCCGGCCCGTAAGCTGTGCAGGTGCGAATTTCATCCAGAACCAGCGCTGTCCCCTGGCTTTCCGCCTGCGGGGCGCTGGCCGGGGGCGCGCTTGCGCTTTGCGAAGAAGCGCAGGCGCAAAACAGAACGGCACACGCCGCAAGCAGGGCACAGAAAAATAGCGCGCGTTTTGGCATAAAAGGCACCTCCCGCCCGGTGTGGCCCCGCCGGGCCCGCCGCGCACGGGTGGGCGCGGCGGGCGGGGGGCCTAAAAGAAGAGCACGGAAAAAGAAGAAATGCAAAACAAGGGCGCCGCGCCGCGTTAGGCAAGCTGCGGCAGTTTTACTTCCTCGTAATTAGGCCTGCTGTTCAGAAAATCGTCTATGGAGATAAATGCTTGCGCAAGCTCCATTGATTCAAAAGTGACGGCCTGCCCATCACTGGTGAAGCCTGTTGTCTCTGTAAAAATTTCACGGTTTGCAACCAGAAGGGAATCGCCTATTTTATCGTAAACTGGAATTAGCTTGTTATCGGTAGGTGTTTCGAACAGAAACAAATCTACTTCGTGCAGTTCGCCGCTTTCTGCGTTGTACACTTCATAATGGTATTTCCCGCCTGTGTCAAGGGTAAAATGCTCTAAAAAGATGTACGGGTAATACACATTTATTAATGCCACATCATCTGCATCTGGAAACAGCAGGCCAGTGGCAATTTGTTGTTCCTCGGAGGAATTCAGCTTGCGGGCATAAATGCTTCCATCTGCCAAGTTGTACCAATATATGGTGTTTTCGGTTACATAATAGCGGGGCGTCATATTTTGAAAGGGCTGTGTGGCAAGCAGTTCTCCGCTTGGGCTGAGAACTTCAATGTTAAAATTCACCGATGCCTCTTTTACTTCCGCAGGCAGCATCACAGAAAGCGTGCCGCCCTCGGTGCCCCACAGGTATGCGTCACAGTCCCATTCCCGCAGGGTTTGCATGGTGCCGTCCTGCAGGGAAAGGGAGATAAGGTTTGTAAAAGTATGAATGCGCCCGCTTTCTTCAGTTTCTATTCTGTTGCACACGGTGTACAGCTTTTCACCATCTGTGGCAACGGGGTTATTATAATCAAACTCGCTGGGCAAAGTGGCAAGCTGAGTACGGTTTTGGCCATTCAAATCTATGCGGTACAGGGCGGGAAGGGTGTTTTCCTTTTCAGAACCGGAAAAAATCATATAAAGATAATTGCCTACCACACAGGAATTTGCCGTGCCGTACCGGTAGGGAAAAAACGCGGTGCAGGTTTCATCGTTATGCAGGCAATCTGGCTTTTCGCACACCACAATGGCCTGCCGTGTGGCGTAATCCAGATACAAAAGATTTATGCCGCGTGAATCATCATTTCGCAATTCTACGAAATAAATGCCATCGCTTGTTTTCGCTTTCTTTCCGGCCTTTTCATTGCTGCTGTGCAGCATGTGAAGGTTTTGTTTGGGGGAACTGGCTGTGTCATTTTGAGATGAAGGCTTTGATGTCGTATTAGGTTGCTGCGTGCACCCACAAAGCATTATGGAGAAAACTAGAATAAGACAGAAAAGTTTTTTCAACCGGCATGCACCTCTTTTGTATGTGCCATGCCCGCGTTCAGCGGGCATGGCACAAATTTTAATTTGAATCAACCGGCGGTGGACCAGCGCGCATGAGTATCTGTATAGGGGCTTACATATTGCCAATTGAGCTTTGCATTTGCGCCCGGTGCATACAGGGACAAGCCGGAAAAACCAACAGACACGATGCCGACATCATAGCGGAAGGTTTTGTCGTTGTAAGCATTTCCCTCCGATGGATATACTGTACATTGAAATGGACTAGAACCGCGGTAAATATTCAAAGAGTAAATCTTTCCATCGGGGCTAGTTGGCGTGCATCTAAATTCACAAGGGGTACCATCCGAACTAAAGTACCACATCTGATCTTCGTCAGAGCCACGGCTCCAAACAGAGACAGGAACAGAAGGCGCAGTGATATCACCGCTTGTACTACGATAGAGATTCATGTACTGAAAATTACCTGCCGCATTTGTGGCAAAAGTATTGCTTAGGCGTGAATGAATCGTCCAAGTCCGGGGAGTAATGTCGGCAAACGCCGAGGCACCGCAAACGGCCATGATGGCACATACCAACACAACAGCCAATAATTTTTTCATTTTCGTCATTTTTACCTCTCCTTTCCTATCATATATCAAATATTTTGAAACTTAAATTAGCGCGGTGCACAAATTTTGTTCAAATTATTTGTATATATGGTTATAGATGGAAATTTTTGAATTTGAAATAATTTATTCTTCTTCCCCGGCAAATGCCAGAGAGAAGAAACTAACTTGCCCATGGGAATCGCCCGCCTTTCCTGCCGCTGCGTGCAAGAATTGCCGAAACGGCACGTCTTTCTGCTTTCAACATAGCACTTTTATTATAAATTGTCAAAAATAACTTTTGATGTTAGGTATTTACAATAAAAGTATTTTGTGATTTAATAGAATTGGAAAGGGAAAAATTACATGGGCGCACCAGAAAATTTGAAGCGCGGCACGGTAGAGCTTTTGCTGCTTACGCTGCTGCAAACAGAAGATATGTATGGCTATCAGCTTTCGCAGAAACTGGATGAATTCAGCGAGGGATTATTTGTGCTGCAAGAAGCGTCTATGTATGTGATTTTATACCGCATGCAGGAAAAGGGGTACATTTCGGCCAGCCAGCAGCTTGTGGGGCGGCGCAGAACGCGCGTATATTACCATTTGGAAGAAAAGGGCAAGGAATATTTGAAGCAAGTGCGCAAGGAATATTTCAGTGTAACCAAGGGCGTTTTGAATGTTTTGCGCAAGTGCGGGGAGGGCTTGGCAGAGGATGAACAGCTGTAGTTTGGAAAAGGAATTGCGGCGCTATTACCGGGCCGTGCGCAGGCGGCTTATTTGCCCGCGCGCGCTGCGCAGGCAAACCTTGGAAAACCTGCAAAGCAACGTTGCAGAATATTTGGAAAGCCACCCCGGCGCCACCATGGCAGATGTTGAGGCACACTTTGGCACGGCAGAAAGCTTTGCGAACGATGTGCTGTGCACGCTGGAACCGCAGGAAATACGCAGCTATGCCCGCAAGTGGAAGCTGGTGCGCATTTTTGTGGTGGGGGCTGTGGCGGCCGCGCTGATATGGTTTGCGACAATTTGTGTGCTTCAGGCCATTTATGCCTATAAAGAGCCGCCTGTGGTTGTCACCATTGGGCCTGCGGTAGAAGATAGCCGAATGCCCATAGATGAATCATAAAGAACCAAAACAGGGAGGAATCAACGTGAAAAAGCTATTGGCTGTGGTGCTGGTGCTGTGTGTTGCAATGGGCGGGTTTGCCGCGCTGGCACAGGGGCCAGAATATGAGATGATAAGCCAGACGCGCGAATATTTGGCAGATGGCACACCGGTGACGGTGACACTGTATGCCAGCACGGTGCGTACGCGGGGTGGCAGTTATCAAATAAGCGGCCATAAAGATTACACCTATGGTTCCGATTGGACATTCACCGTGCATGGTACCTTCAAGGTAAACCAGGGCAGCAGTGTTTCGTGCACAGCAAGCAGCTATGGCACTTCAATTAGCAATACAAGCTGGCGCTGCACAAGCGGCTCTGCCACACACAGCGGGGCCACTGCCACGGCGCGCGGCACTATGACGCGCTATGCAATGGGTGTGGCGGTGCAAACGGAATATCCCTCGGTGTCTGTTTCCTGCGATAAATACGGCAACCTTTCTTAAAATAAAAAGCGGCCCCGTGTGCTGTGGCACACGGGGCTGCTTTTTGCCTTTTATTCTGTTTTTTCACCCTGCCGGGGGCAGGCGTGCGGGCAGGCGGCACAGCCGCCCGCGCAGGCGCCGCAGCCGCCGCGGCGCTGTGCGCGCCGCATGGCGCGCACGGCCAGCACGGCGCACACGGCCACACAGGCCAGCACAAACCAACTGAAAGCGTTCATCTGCCTCACCTCACTGCTTCACACAAACAGGCTGCCCACCTGAAACACTGCGCAGGCGCACAGCCAGGCAATGGCGCACTGGGCAAAAGCCACCCACGCGGCGGCAAAGCCAGAGTGCATTTCGCGCTTTACGGCCGCAATGGCCGCCACGCACGGCGAATACAGCAGGGTAAAGGCCAGAAAGCTGGCCGCCGAAAGCGGCGTGAAAATGCCCTGCAGGGCCGTGCCCAGGTTGGAAATGCTGGTGCCGGTAAGCACGGCCATGGTGCTTACCACGGCCTCTTTGGCCGAAAAACCGGTGATAAGAGCGGTGGCGGCGCGCCAATCGGTAAAGCCCAGCGGCGCAAACAGCGGCGCCAGCATGCGGCCCAGGCCCGCCAGCATACTGGCGGAGGAATCGGCCACCACGTTCAGCCGCGTGTCAAACGTCTGCAAAAACCAAATGATGATGGTGGCAATGAAAATGACGGTGAACGCGCGGGTAAGAAAATCTTTGGCTTTATCCCACATCAGCAAAAGCACGCTTTTGGGGCTGGGCACGCGGTAGTTTGGCAGCTCCATCACAAAGGGCACGGGGTTGCCCTTATACAGCGTGTTTTTCATCAAAAGCCCGGCCAGCACGCCCACGGCCATGCCGGAAACATACAGCAAAATCATGGCCAGCGCCCCGTGCTGCGGAAAAAACGCCGCCGTAAACACGGCGTAAATGGGCAGCTTGGCCGAACAGCTCATGAACGGCGTAAGCAGAATGGTCATTTTTCTGTCCCGGTCGCTTGCCAGCGTGCGCGTGGCCATAATGGCGGGCACGCTGCACCCAAAGCCAATTAGCATGGGCACAAAGCTGCGGCCCGAAAGGCCTATTTTGCGCAGCAGCTTATCCATTACAAAGGCAACGCGCGCCATGTAGCCCGAATCTTCCAGCATGGAAAGGAAGAAAAACAGCGTTACAATAATGGGCAAAAAGCTAAGCACGCTGCCCACGCCCGCAAACACGCCGTCTATTACAAGCGAGCGCACCACCGGGTTGATGCCGTAGGCGTCCAGCCCGGCGGCCACGGCGGCCGTTAAGGCGTCGATGCCCGCGCTTAACAAATCGCTGAGGAACGTGCCAATTACGCCAAACGTCAGCCAGAACACCGCCAGCATAATAAGCAGAAAAATGGGAATGCCCGTATATTTGCCCGTAAGCACCTTATCCAGCTTTACGCTGCGCGCGTGCTCGCGCGTTTCGCCGTGCTTTACCACGGTGGCGGCGCACAGCTTTTCAATAAAGCTATAGCGCATGTCGGCCAGGGCTGCCTCGCGGTCGGTGCCAAGCTCTGTTTCCATCTCGGCAACCGAATGGCCTATCAGGTCTATTTCGTTTTCCGTCAGGCGCAGGCGCTTTTGCATGGGCCCGTCGCCCTCCACCAGCTTGGTGGCGGCAAAATAGGGCGGCACGCCCGCGGCCTGCGCGTGGTCTTCTATCATGTGGGCAATGCCGTGAATGCAGCGGTGCACTGCGCCGGTGCAAAAATCTTGCCGGCGGGGGCGCTGTTTGTGCTCGGCCGCGCGCAGGGCGTGCTCTATCAGTTCGTCAATGCCCTCGTTCTTCGCGGCGGAAATGGGCACCACCGGCACGCCAAGCTCTGCCTCCAGCCCGTTCACGTCCACGGTGTTGCCGTTGGCGCGCATTTCGTCCATCATGTTCAGCGCAATCACCATGGGAATGCCCAGCTCAATCAGCTGCATGGTAAGGTACAAATTGCGCTCGATGTTGGTGGCGTCCACAATGTTGATGATGCCGTCCGGCTTGCCGTCTATTAAAAAATCGCGCGTTACAATTTCTTCGCTGGTGTAGGGCGAAAGCGAATAGATGCCGGGCAGGTCCACCACAGTGGCGGGCGCGCGCGGGGGTATTTCGCTGCGCTTGTGGCGCTCGTGCCCCCAGGCGCGCGGGCCGAAATGGTGTTCGCCGGTGGTGTGGTCGCGTATGACGCCCTCTTTTTTATCCACCGTCACGCCGGGGAAGTTGCCCACATGCTGGTTGGAACCGGTGAGCTGGTTGAACAGCGTTGTTTTGCCGGAATTCTGGTTGCCTGCCAGTGCAAATACCATCAGCCGCGCGCCCCCTCGCCCTGCGGGGCCTCGCCCAGCGTAATGTTCTGCGCGTCCTCCAGGCGCAGGGTAAGCTCATAGCCGCGCAGGTGCAGCTCAATGGGGTCCCCCATGGGGGCAATTTTGCGCACCATCACCGTGGTGCCGGGCGTAAGGCCCATATCAAGCAGCCTGCGGCGCAGCGCGCCCTCGCCGCCCACGGCGGCAATGCGCGCGCTTTGCCCAACGGGAAGCTGTGCCAGTGTCATGTTTTCTGCCGTCCCTTCTATCTGTGCCCGCGCCGCTGTGCCGTTTGGCCGGGCGCGGGGGTTCCGCATGGTGTTAGCGATTCTAACAATCCGTTTTTCAGTTTACGCGCAGCCGGGCAGGGTGTCAAGAGAAAAGGGCGCGGTTTTGCGGCCTTTCTTTCGAAAAAAGGCGAAAACGGCCGCCTGCAGGCAGCTGCGCCGCAATGCCCCCTTATATAATAAGGTATAATAAGAAAAGCGGGCGGCCGTGCCGCGCCCTGCAACGCCGGCGGGCCGCCTGCGCCAAAGGTACAAAACAGCGGCAGCCCGCGGGCAAAAGGGGAAAGATACTTGACATAACAATAACTGTTATGTTATACTTATCCCAGAAACAGAAAGGCCGCCGGGCACGGGCTGTTTGGGCCTGTGCCGGGCAGCAGGGAGGAGAATGGGCATGAACTTTGAAGCACAGCTTGATAAATATGCAGAACTGGTGGTGCGCGCCGGGCTGAACGTGCAGCAGGGGCAGGAGGTGCTGATAGAGGCAGACCTGGAGGCCGCGCCCCTTGTGCGCCTTGCGGCCAAGCACGCCTGGGCGGCGGGCGCCAAAAGCGTAACCGTGATGTGGAGTGACGAGGCCACCACGCGCTTAGAGTATGAAAACGCCGGCATGCCGGTGTTTCAGCAGACGCCCGCGTGGCGCGCCCTGCTGGAAAACGGCCTGGCCGAGCGCGGCGGCGCTTTGCTTAGCATCACCTCGGGCGACCCGTACGCCATGGCGGGCATAGACCCTGCCAAGCGCGCCGAGCGCCGCAAGGCTTCCTACCGCGATTGCCACGCCTTTTACAAGGGCATGGATACGGGCAAGGTTGCGTGGAGCATTGTGGGCGCGGCCAGCCCCAAATGGGCAAAGGCGGTGTTTCCGCAGCTTCCGCAGCAAGAGGCGGTGCAGGCGCTGTGGCAGGCCATTTTCAAAGCGGCCCGCGCCGACGGGCCAAACCCCATTGCCGCCTGGCGCGAGCATCAAAAATCGTTCCGCACGCGCATCGATTGGCTGAACGAACAGCAGTTCACGGCCCTGCATTATCAAAACAGCATTGGCACCAACATCACCGTGGGCCTGCCGGAAAACCATGTGTGGTGCGGCGGCGGCAACGAGCTGACGGACGGCCGCTGGCAGTTCTGCAACATGCCCACGGAAGAGGTTTACACCTCGCCCGATAAGGACAGGGTGGACGGCACAGTGCATTCCGCCACGCCGCTGAACCACGGCGGCAGCCTGATTGACGATTTCTCTATCACCTTCCAGAACGGCCGCGTCACAAATTTCAGCGCCGCCAAGGGCTACGACGCGCTGAAAGCCATTCTTGAGACGGACGAAGGGGCCAAGCACCTGGGCGAGTGCGCGCTCATTCCGGCAAGTTCGCCCATCAGCCGCATGGGCATTCTGTTCTACAGCACGCTGTTTGACGAAAACGCCTCGTGCCACTTTGCGCTGGGCAAGGGCTTTGGCGACGCCATTCGCGGCGGCCGCGGCATGAGCGAGAAAGAGCTGGAACAGCACGGCATCAACCGCTCGGCCACGCATGTGGATTTCATGCTGGGCACGCCAGACCTCTCCATCACCGGCATCAAGGCCGACGGCACGCAGGTGCCCGTGTTCCAAAACGGCAACTGGGCATTTTAAGCGCGCGGCCCGCTGTGCTGCTATAAACCTGATAAAAAGGGCGCACCTTGGGGTGCGCCCTTTGTTTGTGATGCCTATATTATAATAAGGTAGGCCGCTGCGGCTTACGCCTTGTAGCCCACGGCGTCGGCCAGCTCTTTATCAATGACCACCACGGCGTTTTCATGCATTTTCAGCATGGTGGAGGGGTTTTTGGTAGTGATGTTGTTATCCATCACAAGGCCCTTGATGGCGGGCACCTTGGCAAGGCCCGTGGCCACCAGCACCACCTGCTTGGCGGCCATAATGTCGCCCATGCCCATGGTGATGGCCATGGTGGGCACGTCTTCCTTCTTTTCAAAGAAGCGGGCGTTGGCGTCAATGGTGCTCTGCGTCAGCTTTTCGGTGTGGGCCACGGCCACAAGGTGGTCTTCGTTGGCCTCGTTGAACGCAATGTGGCCGTTGTTGCCAATGCCCAGCAGCTGCAAATCGGGCGCGCCGCCCTCGCGCACCTTGGCCTCCAGCTGGGCGGCGTTGGCCTCGGGGTCCCCCATGCCGCTGGCCACAAAGGTGTTGGCCTTGTTGATGTTGATGTGGTTGAACAGGTTGGTGTCCATAAAATAGCGGTAGCTCTGCTCGTGCGTGCCGGGCAGGCCGCAGTATTCATCCAGGTTTACGGTGTGCACCTGGGAAAAATCCACCTCGCCCGCCTGGTTCATCTGGGCCAGCTTCTGATAAATGGGCACGGGCGTGCCGCCGGTTGCAAGGCCCAGCTTGGCGTTGGGCTTCGCGTTTACAAGGTCGCGAATCATGCCCGCCACCACAGCGCAGGATTCATCATAGCTGTTTGTCACGATCACTTTCATGGTATACGATCTCCTTTTTTATGAGAAATAGCGCTTTGGGCCTTGCGCCATGCGCGCGGCCCGGCCCTTTACCGCATTTTATTATAGCACGTTCACACCCGGCTGGGAAGAACCAGCCTGCGCCCATGCGCCAAAGGTGCACCTTTTGTGCGCAATCATACGAACAGCCCGCGCTCCAGCGCGTCTGCCTCTGCCGGGGTGCCGCAGGCGCCGCGGTTGGCTTTGCGCCACGCCGCGGGGGTGAGGCCCGTGCTGCGGCGGAACACGCGGCAAAAATAGTTTGCGCCCGAAAAGCCGCACAGGCTGGCCACCAGCTCCAGCGGGTAGGTGCGGTGCGCCAACAGCAGTTTGGCCGCCTGCAGCCGCACCTGCGTCAGATAGTGGCCCGGGCCCATGCCCATCTCGGCCGAAAAAACGCGCACCAGGTGGCTTTTGCTTACGCCAAGCTGGGCGCTTAGCTCTTCCACGCCGTACAGCTCGGAATAATGGCTGTGAATGGCCAGCACGGCCTGCGCCACAAGCTGGCTGGGGCCCGCGGGCACAGCGGCGGCCTGGTCCAGGCTGTTCAGCGTGCACAGCACGCGAAAACACAGCGGGGCGCCGGCCGTGCCCTTTTCTTCGGCCGCCGCCAGCGCAAGCAGGGCCTGCACCGCCTGCGGACACAGGGCGGCAGGCACGGCCAGCGGTGCGGCCAGCCCCGCGGCCGCCTGCCGGGCGGCCGTGCCCGCAAAGCCAATGCACAGCGCGCGGCAGTTTTCGGCCGGGGTAAGCTGCAGCCCGCCCGCGCACAGGCACAGCGTGCCCGCGCGCAGCGCAATGGCCCCGGCCCCGGCGCTGGCGGCCGCCATGCCGCTGTTCACCAGCACGGCGTACAGCGCCGCAGGGGGCAGCGCTTCCCCGGCGCCGGGGCCCAGGCTGCGGCAGAATGCCGCACGGCACACAGAGGTTGCATCAAACAGCATAAAAATCCCATCCATATATCAATAAAATGCTATATAAATATTCCAAAAACCTGATATTATTATATTTAAAGAACATTGTGCCGTCAATGGCATCAATAAAATGAAACAGGGAGGCTTTCGCATGGCAAGCATTACTTGTAAAGGCATGTACAAAATTTACCCCGGCAATGTGCAGGCGGTAACAGATTTCAACCTGGAAATTGCCGATAAGGAATTCATCATTCTGGTAGGCCCGTCCGGCTGCGGCAAATCTACCACGCTGCGCATGATTGCCGGCCTGGAGGATATCTCCAAGGGCGAGCTGTATATTGGCGACCGCCTGGTGAACGACGTGCCCCCGAAAGACCGCGACATCGCCATGGTGTTCCAGAACTATGCGCTGTACCCGCACATGACGGTGTACAAAAACATGGCTTTCGGCCTTGAGCTGCGCAAAACCCCGAAGGCGGAAATTGACAAGCGCGTGCGCGAGGCCGCCAAGGTGCTGGACATTGAGCACCTGCTGGACCGCAAGCCCAAAGCCCTTTCCGGCGGCCAGCGCCAGCGCGTGGCCCTGGGCCGCGCCATGGTGCGCAACCCGGCTGTGTTCCTGCTGGACGAGCCGCTCTCCAACCTGGATGCCAAGCTGCGCACCGCCATGCGCACCGAGATTATTCGCCTGCACCAGAAGCTGGCCACCACCTTTATTTATGTAACGCACGACCAGACGGAAGCCATGACCATGGGCGACCGCATTGTGGTAATGAAGGACGGCGTGGTGCAGCAGGTGGATACGCCGCAGAACCTGTACGATTACCCCTGCAACATGTTTGTGGCAGGCTTCATTGGCTCGCCCCAGATGAACTTCCTGGATGCCACCCTGCAGAAAGAGGGCGACAGCTATTATGTAGACCTTGGCGGCGACAAGCTGCTGATTGACCCGGCCAAGGTGAACGACAAGCTGGACGCCTATGTGGGCAAGGCCATCAAGGCCGGCATCCGCCCCGAGGACATCAAGGACGACGAGGAATTTTTGGCAAAGCACCCCACTTCGCAAATTACCGCGCACGTGGATGTGTCCGAGCTGATGGGCTCTGAAATCTATCTGTATCTGGAATACAAGGGCTATAAGATGACGGCCCGCGTAAGCCCGGCTTCCACCGCAAAGAGCGGCAGCGACGTGAAGGTTGCCCTTGAAACCAAAAAGCTGCACCTGTTCGACCCGGAAACCGAAGCCGTTATTATGAACTAACCCTTAAAACGGCAGGCGCCCCGCCTGAAAGGCGGGGCGCCTTTTGTGCAAAAACGCGCCGGAATGCATGGCGCAGAAAAAAACTCTTGCGGGCGGGCGAAAAATACGGTATAATATAACAGCTATATCACATGCCGGTGTGTCGGAATGGCAGACGATGCGGACTCAAAATCCGTTGGTGGCAACACCGTGTGGGTTCAAGTCCCACCACCGGCACCACACACCGGGCATATTCGTTTACGGATATGCCCGGTGTTGTATGCGCCCGTAGCTCAGCAGGATAGAGCGTCCGCCTCCTAAGCGGAAGGCCGGGGATTCGAATTCCTTCGGGCGCGCCAAAAATGACCGCTGTAAGCCGTTTTTTTGATGGTTTGCAGCGGTTTTTTATTATCGTTTCATTGGCGCATTCTTGCCGCGCGGACGAAACAATTTTATACATTTTCCGCTGTATGCCTGCTAATTGGATTCGAACTATTTTTCCGGCCTTGCTAATAAAAAACGCCGATTTGCTAATACGATTTTCCCGCCCTATTTTTCGGATGGGGCCGACGCCAGCAGTGCGGCCAGGGCGTTGGCAAGTTCCGGCGACTTGCGGAGCCGTTCCACCAGGGCCTCCAAATCCAATGTGGCAGGCGCCGGTTCCTTTGGTTCTTCCGGGGGACGAACCGAACGCAGGTCGGGATTGGCATAGAAGGCGCTCTCAAACTTCTGGGCGTTGATCTTGCGGT